>Ga0164318_10000531_pt1 | contig 29655 bp, 26 predicted proteins | sample GuaBasSedimGuay9_FD_113734 | JGI IMG/M metagenome (GOLD analysis project Ga0164318, IMG submission 113734) | Subseafloor sediment microbial communities from Guaymas Basin, Gulf of California, Mexico - Guay9, Core 4571-4, 0-3 cm | ecosystem: Environmental > Aquatic > Marine > Hydrothermal vents...
ATTGAACAAGATTCAAGATTTAAACCTTAACCCTGTTTATACTTTTGATGCTGTTACTTATCAGGATCCAGACCGGTTCAGACTACATTTTAATCGTTCTGTTACAGGTGTTAATGAAGAAGATGCTGCTTCAAATATGCGCACCTATGCTTTCAACAGTACCTTGTTTATTGCCAGCAATGGCGAACTTGTTAACCAAACCAAGCAGCTAACAGTATTTGATATACTTGGAAGAAAAATCATTGACAAAACGATACCTCCTGGCGACTTGATAAGTGTACCTGTTAATACCTCCGATGCTTACGTGGTAGTACGCGTAATCAGTAACGGCGAAGTTTATACAACAAAAGTTTTTATTAAATAACATTTAAAATACTAATAAAATGAAAAATATAATCAGAACATTTATTGTAATAAGCTTCCTCACGGTTCTACCGTTATTATCAACTGCACAGGTTATGGGACCTAGTGACCCTGACGGCACACCACAGGGGCAGCCCATTGGTGGCGGTGCTCCCATAGGTGGCGGTCTCTTTATCCTTTTAGGATTGGGAGCTGCTTACGGTGGCAAAAAGATTTATAACCTAAATAAAAAGAAATTGGACGAATAGTCCGATTATGAAAACCCAACCCCAACCCTGTCACGCTTCTCGTGGCAGGGTTTTTTAGTTTTGGGTGCATGCAGAATTAACTATGATATCTCATCCACGTCTGCGCCGAAGATGAGTAACTGGCAATTTAAATTGATTGTTGCCCCGTTCTTCAGGACGGGGAAAATTAGCAGTATCCATGTTACCCCGACCTGAAGGACGGGACAGAAGGTATTTTAAACGATTCCTTAAATCCTCCTTTCTGCAATACTTCTAAAATCTCAAATAGCTATGCTGTATTATTAACTCCTCCCCTTGTTTCATTCTTGTTTGTGCCGAGGATAAATATGCTCACAGAATAACCTTTCAGAGCGGGATTGAAAAAGTCCGGGCATAAAAAAAACCGCGTATCAGGCGGTTTCTGTTTTTTATTAATATTCATCTTCATTAAAGAAGAAGTCCTCCTTAGTAGGATAATCCGGCCAGATATCCTCGATGCGATCGTACACCTCTCCTTCATCTTCAATCTCTCGAAGGTTTTCAATTACCTCCGCGGGGGTTCCTGTCCGGATACTCCATTCAATCAATTCATCTTTATTTGCCGGCCAGGGCGCATCTTCAAGTTTTGAAGCAAGCTCTAATGTCCAATACATAGTTCTTCCTTTTTTGGTTTTAATTTTTTGCAAAAATAATTTTTTTTATCACTAATGCAAGAAAAAGAAATAAATTATTAAATCCCTTTACTTACGGGGCTTCCATGTTACTTCGTCAGCATGCATGTCAATAGCAAGCTTTCGTCCAAGCACAAAAAAATAGTCAGAAAGACGATTTAGGTATTTTAGGTTGATCTCATCAACACTATTTTCGTCCGATAACTTAATCAGTAATCGTTCGGCGCGCCGGGTAATGGTTCGGCAAATATGGGCATACGAAACAACAGGATGGCCACCGGGTACTATAAATGATGTTAGCTCAGGAAGCTTCTCGTTCATGCTGTCCATCTCTTTTTCCAACAACTCAACATCAGTATCCGAGAGTGTAGGTAGGTTAGCAGCCTTTGTAGCGGTGTCGTATGCCACCAACGACTCCAGTATAAAAAGCCTGTTTTGTATCTCAATTAATAGTTGCTTGCTGTGCTTATCAATATCCTGATCTCGTAACAAACCCACGAAAGCATTTAGCTCGTCAACTGTTCCATAGACTTCAATGCGGGGATGATATTTTGGAACGCGTGTGCCACCAATGAGGGCAGTAGTTCCTTTGTCGCCTGTTTTTGTATATATTTTCCAATCGTTGCTCATCAATCAAATTATCATAAATTAAAAAGATACCGGCATCTATGCATCAACCATGGTAACGTCGCTGACCTTAAGTATGTTGTTATTCAACTCATCGTGTTCTATTTCGCCGTCCATGAGTCGTACAATTCGATGGGCATGTAATGCAATATCAGGTTCGTGCGTTACCAAAATAATGGTGTTCCCTTCGCTGTGAATCTCTTCGAGCAACCCCAATATTTCTATGGATGTTTTTGAGTCGAGGTTTCCGGTAGGTTCGTCTGCCAGCACGATGGAGGGATTGTTTACGAGTGCACGGGCAATAGCAACCCGCTGCCGCTGACCTCCCGAGAGTTCATTAGGGCGGTGGTTCATTCTGTCGCCAAGCTGTACATGTTCTAATGCCTCTTTAGCCATCTCAACACGCTGATGTTTCGCGTAGCCAGCATAAATTAAGGGCAACACCACGTTTTCAAGTGCTGTAGAGCGGGGAAGCAGATTAAAGGTTTGAAAAATAAATCCGATTTCGCGGTTACGCACATCTGCCAGCTCGCTATCGGTCATTTTACTAACATCCAGATCGTTTAAAAAGTAGCTACCCCTGGTTGGTGTGTCTAAACACCCTAAAATGTTCATCAGGGTTGATTTGCCTGAACCGGAAGGCCCCATCATGGCTACAAACTCGTTTTTATTAATCGACAAATCAATGCCGTTTAACGCCCTCACGGTTTCGGTACCCACTTCGTAAAAGCGAGATATATCTTTAAGGTTAATTATTTCTTGTTGTTTCATACGCATTTTTGTGTGCTCAAAGGTAAACATACCTTTTAATATTTTACAATAAAATCTTGCTTAGCAACCCCTTTTTTGAAAAATACCAATCCAAACCAAAAAATGTCGATGGTCAATCGCACCCTTTTGTCTAATTTGATAGCGTTCCAGGCAGCTTCCATCCCCTTCGACCAGTGAATATCATCAAAGATAAACAGGGTGTTTTCGTGTGCCTTTTCCACGCATTGACTAAAGTAGTTTAAAGTAGGCTCTTCGCGGTGATTTCCATCAAAAAATACAAAATCGAGCTTTTTAAAACGTTGAAGTACTTCCGGAAGAATAACATCGAAATTACCATTTGAAACCTCAATATTATCAAGCTCTATTCGTTTAAAGTTTTCACGAGCCACAGCACACAAACCGGGGCATCCCTCCATGGTTACCATGCTGCTTTCGGGCAGCCCTCGTTTTAAATACATGCTGCTAACACCGGCTGCCGTTCCAAACTCCAACATGGTTTCAGGTTTAAAATATTTCATCAGGTTGTACAGCAGGTGCAGACGGGTTTTGGTATGCGAACGCTCTTTAACAATTTTACCCAAAGACTTTAAGTAAACCTGATAATCGCTTTCGCCGGAACCCGCCCCAAAATCGGTTGTTTCGATGACAGAGTCTTTTTGTTTCAGCTCCTCAACATAAGCATCAAGCAATAAAAAATCGCTATAATACCTATTATTCCGGAAGACCTGATTAATTAAATCGTAAACAAAAGGCGAATGTGTTTTGAATCGTGTTTTGGCGGAAAGCCTATACTTTAAATATCTTGATGCTAATGCTATCGCTCCCATGAATAAAACTATTTAAATGCTATTTTGTTAATGTAAAACACGGTGCGTAATGACTTATCCTGTAGCGAACGGTTTCTCAGTTTCTGATAACCATAAACCAGGTAGTAATCTTCATACCAATATTTTAAACGGTTATTCTCGTCCTGAACCACGCGATCTTTTTTAAACTTTGTTTCCAGAGGCATCTCTTCCCTGTCGCCAATATCGGTAGCACCTTTAAAAGTCTGGCTGATGATTTTTCCTTTGTTTACATAAGCAAAAGTCAACAGGTTGTTGGCAGCCACCGCGATAACATGATTTTTTAAGGAATAGGTTTTTAAATCGTTAATAGGAAAATCGTTGTTCCAAACCATGTTACCGTTAGAGTCGAAACCCGAAAAAATAACATCGTAGTACTCGTACCCGTCAAACACCTGATAGGTCATTGGGTAAGGACGTCCGTAAAAATCGTAATCCATCCTCGATTCGGTTTTAAAATAGGGTTTGTAGAGCTCGACCGAAAAAACAGTTTTGTCGTCGTAATGGATAATTAGTGGGTTGCTGATTTTGTAAAAAACATTTACCTTTTTAAAGTCATAATCATTACTCTTTGAAGTTCTTATCTCTTTACCGTGTATTGAATAGTAGGTATTATCAAATTTCATGAAATCGTAAAAAGCAAATTTATTTTGTTCGCCCTTGTTGAAATGAAGAAAGAAAAATCCAGCTGAAAGTGCCTGACTTTCATAATCGGTTTCACTTCCAAGGTCTTTCCATGATGGCTTTCGACCGGCCAGCAAATCGTACGTACCCATTATCGACAATTGATCAAGGGTAATGGAGGCAAATTTAAAATTGCGTGGGATTCGTAAATTATCGGGATAATCAACTTTAAGCGTACTAATTTTTTTACCGCTGCTATTATAAATGTAAATGTAGTCGGTAAAAAAGGTAACCGGGTTAAAATATTTGGCCACCATGTAAAATCTTTTAGTTTTTTTATCGGCATGAATAGTTTCTATCAATACCTCCTCCTCCTTATTTAAATGAACGGGTACAATTTCGCCGGTAGTCAAATCAACAAAAGCTAAATCAGCTTTTTGTCTTTCCATCTGAAGTCCGAAACAAGCGGTATTATCGAGTATGCTAAAACCTGAAATCTTTGATTTGTAAGGTATCGACCCTGAAATACTGGTAAAATGTTGCTCATTGATATTAAAAATTACTATTTCGTAAATATCGTACTCCTTTGAAACCTTGTCGCGGTTTTTAAATAAAAAATAGACCTTTCCGTTTGCCTTCGTTGAAGTGCTATATTCCAACTTACTCTGTAACGGCACCGATTTTAACCATTCTTGCTTTAGCAATTTATTTAGAAGACCAAAATACCAAACGCGCTTTCCCTTTTCGTTAATTTCGTTTGACTCGTAAAATACCAGCACCCCGTCTTCTCCAACAAGTTCAACATGATACGATTCCACATCTAAATCGCCGGCAACCTCAAGCCGTACAGGCATAAGCTTTTGAGCCTTTATGGTAAAAGCCATTAGCAGCATAGCGATTATCCCTACAGATATGAATCGTTTGTTCATGATGATAGTTTAACGAAAAGGCAAAGGTACAAGTATATTAAATTGAAAAATATTTTTTAACCGGGTTTAATCAACGATAACGCACAGGCTTTGCAATAAAATAAGTTGACCAAAGCAAGCGAAGTTATTTCTTAGCAATGCCTAAAGCCGGCGTTCAGGTAAAATTTGTATTTTGGCACTTTAATAATGTGCTTTCAATTAAAAATGCAAATCAATGGTTTTGCCCCGTTACATTCGATCGCTTTTGTTGACTTTAGTCTTTTTTTTATTCCACACTTTTGCCTTCACAAAAGAAACGGATACCTTAAATATTAATTTTAAGCATCTTACAGCCATCGAAAAAATAGACACCCTAAACTTTATTGGGAAGCAAGCTGTTAAAAACCAACATTTTGCGGAGGCAGAACGCTACTTCTACAAAGCACTCTCGTTGGCAAAAAATACGGGCAGCATTGAATCGCAAGCAAAAATGCACAATAACATTGGTATTATTGAAGACACGAAAGGTAATTTTATTAAGGCCTTGGAGCACTATAAAGAAGCCTTAAAGTTTTATGAGCAAACCGATGATAAAGAGGGTATTGAAAAGGTGTACAACAACATTGGAATTGTTTACGAAGAGCTGAATATGTATGATAAAGCACTCGAATATTTCAAACAATCGTTAAGTTTAAAAGTTGATAAAAAAAAGAAAAACTTTTTAAGCATCGCCGGTACCTATAACAATATTGGCATTATTTACGAAAACCACTTTCATAAATCTGACTCAGCCATAAGTTATTACCGGCTCGCGCTTACCAATTACCAGATTGCAGGTTATCAAAACGGGAAAGGAAAAGTATGCAGTAACATCGGGCTGTTGCATTTTCGTCAAAAGGAATATCGAAAAGCCGACAGCTGTTTTAGTGCTGCGTACGCCATTTTTACCAAAAATAATAATAAAAATGGTATTGCCTCGGTGCTGTTTTACAAGGCTAATTTAGAAATTGAAAATAACCATTTGGAAAATGCGATTAACTATCTCAATCGCGCATTTAATATTTCCAATAATCTTCAACTTAACAAGCTTCAAAAAAATATTCTAAAGGCCTATTCGCTAACTTACGAAAAGATGCATAATTCCGACAGCGCGTTAATCTATTATAAAAGGTATCAGCACTTGAATGAAGAGTTGCTAAACATGAAAAAGCTGGAAAAGGTTAAAATACTGGAACAAAAAATGACCATTGACCATAAAAACTTCGAAATCAACCTTCTTAAAAAAGATAAAGAAATTGGCGATTTACGACAAACGCGTCAGGATATTCTGATTGTTACCTTAATAATACTACTCATAAGTATTATCATCATATCTTACCAACAAGCTCACCGCAAAAAAACTCAAACAGAAATTGAGCTAAAAAAGGCTAAAACAAGGTTGTTGCGTACACAAATGTCGCCTCATTTTATTTTTAATTCACTCATGTCGATACAAAGCTTTTTAATTGAAGGAGATGTAAAGGGAGCTTCTAAGTTTTTAACCCTGTTAGCACGCTTGATGCGACTTTTGCTAACTTACTCGAATGAAAGTTATATTACTATTGAGCAAGAGGTTGAAGTTACCGAATACTTTCTCGCTACTGAAAAGCTGAGGTTTGGCGACAAGCTTGACTATAAAATTGAAGTAGATAATTCCATTGATAAATACAATACATTCATCCCTCCTTTAATGATTCAACCTGCGCTGGAGAATGCTATCGTTCACGGGATTATGCCCTGTAAGGAACAGGGAAAATTATCTGTTTGTTTTAAAGTTACCAGCGAAAACCTGATTGTTGAAATTGAGGATAACGGGGTTGGATACAAATCGATTAAAAGCAAAGACAAATCCGGCCGAAAATCGTTTTCTACCGACATAATAAAGGAGCGAATTCAGCTAATCAAGAGTCAGTTTAATCAAAAAATATCGTACCATATCGAAGAAATTGATAAAAATAAGCAGCCATGTCCGGGAACCCGCGTTACATTTACGTTTCCTTTAGATTACTAGAAAAAATCCTTTTTAATATAGTTTATTTAAAATTGGTGTACCTTTGTTGAACCAAAAAACCTTTTTTTGGTGTGGGCTAAACCTAAATAGATAAATATAACACTAAACTATCGAACTATTATGAACGTAGTTGTAATAGAAGATGAATTCAGAACCAGAAATGCAATTATTGGCATTATTGAGCGAAATTGTAGCGATGTGATTGTGGAAGGATGGGCCGATAGTGTAGATGAAGGAAAAGAGCTTATTTTATCGAAAGAACCTGATTTGGTTCTCATGGATATCCAGCTCACTGATGGAACAGCCTTTGATATTTTACGATCAATTTATCCCATTAATTTTAAAATCATTTTTTTAACAGCCTTTGAAAATTATGCTATTGAAGCCATTAAATTTAGTGCCTTCGATTATCTATTAAAACCCTTTTCGGAAGAGGAGTTGGTAGACTCTCTTCATAAATTACGAGACAAAGATTCTGATGGTTCCAACAACAAGGAGTCGCTGGAAGTACTACTAAATAACCTTCATGAAACGGCTCCCAAGAAAATTGTTTTAAAAACCAACGATAGTATCTTTGTTGTTCCTGTTAGTAATATAGTAAGGTGTGAAGCCGACTCAAGTTACACCCATTTTATTTTATATAATGGCTCGCAAATAACAGTTTCCAGCAACCTTAAAAAGTTTGAACAGGATTTAAAGAAGCATCATTTCATCCGAGTGCACCATTCGCATATTATTAATTTGGAATACATTGTTAAGTTTAGTAAAAATGATGGTGGCTACGTAGAACTCATGGATGGAACTACCATTCCCGTTTCCAAGCGGCGTAAGGAAGAGTTGATGAAGGCTTTTTCAAATTTGTAACCGTAGCAACCCTTTATATGATTAAAAAATCAATATTACTTTTAGGTGTCTTAGTCTTTCTTGCTTTGCTTATAAACTCTTGCAGCATTTACCGGCAAGGCGTTGAATTAACCACTTTTTCCAAGTGCGACTTTAAAGCACAAAACATCCAGGTAATCAACATCGCCGGCATTGATGTAAGCCACGTCCATGCTATAAACGACCTTCCTTTAAACGATTATCTCACGCTGGCAAAGCAAGCCTTTTCAAAAGATATCCCTTCTAAATTACAAATAAAAATAAAAGCGTTTAACAAAAATTCAAAAAAGGCTGCTATAAGCGGCCTTGATTGGGAGTTATATCTTAAAAACGATTTATATACACAAGGCATTGTGAATAAGCCGGTGGAAGTCCTGCAAAACCAATCGTCAACTTTTGATGTTTTAGCCGATATCAACCTGAAGGAAATTATTCACAATAAATCGTTGCCTCAATTGCTATCGTTAATTATCGAAAAAAATGATGGCTTTAAGCTCTCCGACCTTGATGCCGTTCTTCGAATAAAACCATGGTATGTTTCAGGAAAAAGCGTAAAAAAATACCCTGGATATATTAAAATCCGACTGTAATTCTGTTGATAAAATAAAAAAAAACACCTTAATCTTCATAATTATATAGTTTAATATGATTTTTATCATATTGTATTTCACCACTTTATAAAGTATTTAAGTATAATGTTACCTAATTGTTAAAATATTTAAAAAAATTGAATATTTTTGAGTCACTTTTTTAAGTATTTTTAACATTCAGAATGTTAATAAAACAAAGCCGAATATTTTTGATAATTTTTACAAAATGAACATTACAAAAACGCACGTTAAACCCCTGTTTAAAAACAGCGGGTACATCTCAGGTCTGTTTTTTCTTTTAACCTTACTTTTCTCAACTCCATCCTTTGGTCAAACAGCAGATGACGCAAATAACTTTGCGCAATGTAAGGCTTGTCATACCATTGGTGGAGGAAAACTGGTTGGCCCCGACTTAAAGGGAATAACAGAACGCAGAGACGAAGCCTGGCTGATTAAGTTTATTCAAAACTCGCAGGCTTTAGTGGCCTCCGGTGACGAAACAGCCGTTAAAGTTTTTAACGAGAACTATAAAATTCCAATGCCGTCTCATAAATTATCTGATGATCAGGTTAAGGGTATTTTAAAGTACATTGCAGCGGGAGGTAAGTTGCCTACAGGTGCTGAACCGGCAAAGACAACGGCTAAGAAATCCGAAGTCTCAACCACCCAGCAAATTAGCGAGGCTGAACGTTTTATTACTGAAAAAAGAGAAAGCAGCCACAAGCTTGCCATTTTTGCTATTATTTCCGGTATCCTTGTTGTCATCATCTTAATCGATTTAATCTTTACACATATTTTAAAAGCAAAGTGGATTCATTACATATTGCTATTGTCATCACTCTGGATAATTGGCGAATGGTCGTGGGATGTGTCCACCGATTTTGGACGTCAGCAAAACTACCAGCCTGACCAGCCTATTTGGTTTTCGCATAAAGTGCATGCCGGACAAAATCAAATAGACTGTGAATATTGCCACTTTACTGCCGAAACAAGTATGCATGCGGGCATTCCTCCAGCCTCTGTTTGTATGAACTGCCACTCACAGGTTAAAGAGGGCAAACGCACCGGTAAAAAAGAGATTGATAAAATCTATGCTGCTTTAAAAAATAACAAACCTATTGAATGGGTTAAAGTAGATAACCTTCCCGACTTTGTTTACTTTAACCATGAACAACATGTTAAGGTTGGAAAACTTGAATGTACCGAATGTCATGGCGATGTTGAACAAATGGATCAAATAGCACAAGTTAATACCTTAAGTATGGGATGGTGTCTTGACTGCCACCGTACCCACAAAGTACAATTCACCGAAAATAATTTTTACGGCGCCTACAAAAAACTGCATGAAGATTTGAAAGCAGGTAAAATTGATCAGGTGAACGTTAAAATGATTGGTGGCGAAGATTGTGCAAAGTGTCATTACTAATAGAATATATTTTATAACCTAATTCCATTCCAAAATATTATGGAGAAAAAATACTGGCAAAGTCTGGAAAATTATAAGAAAATGAAGAAAAACACCGCTTCGGATAACGAAATAGTGCCCGAATTTTCCATCGATGGTCTTGATGAGTCCGAAATAAAAGGAAAATCAAGCCGTCGCGACTTTCTTAAAATGATGGGGTTCTCGGTAAGTGCAGTAGCACTAGTTTCAAGTTGCCAAATGCCTGTTCGCAAAGCCATACCGCTTTTGAACCGACCCCAGGAATTAACCCCGGGGGTTCCAAATTATTATGCTTCTACTTTTTACGATGGTGATGAATATTGCAGTATCCTTGTAAAAACACGTGAAAGCCGTCCTATAAAAATTGAAGGAAACGAGTTATCACCTGTTTCACAACGAGGCACTACCGCCAGGGTACAAGCTTCGGTGCTGAATCTTTACGATGACGCACGCTTAAAAAACCCACTGAAAGGGGGTGATAACAGCGATTGGAAAACCGTTGATAAGGAGATAAAAGAAAAACTTGAGGCTTTTAAAACAGATGGCAAAAAGGTAATATTAATGACCTCTACCATTATCAGTCCCTCAACCCGAAAACTAATTGCTGAATTTACCGATTTATACCCTAATATAAAATGGATTCAGGTCGATACTCTACCCATGTCGGGAATGAGAAAAGCCAATGAAACTAATTTTGGTAAAGCAGTAATCCCCTCCTATCATTTTGAAAATGCTGAAGTTACTGTAGCCTTTAATGCTGACTTCCTTGGAACCTGGCTAATGCCGGTTACTTTTTCAAAGCAGTATGCAAAAGGACGTAAACTAAAGGATGGTCAAACAAAAATGTCGCGTCATTACCAGTTTGAAACCAGTCTGTCGCTATCGGGTGCCAATGCCGATTATCGCTATCAAATTAAACCTTCGGAAGAAGCTGCCATTTTACTTAAATTGTACAATGAAATAGCAAAAAAAACAGGAAATGCCATTGTAGCAGGCCCTGCTGTTGCTACAAAAGTAAAAACGGTTGCTAAAGACTTGCTCAATGCAAAAGGGAAATCGCTAATAGTTTCAGGCACCAACGATTTGCAGATTCAGCTGTTGGTAAATGCCATTAACAACCTGTTGGGTAACTATGGACGCACCATCGACCTTAACACGACAGTTAACCTGAAGCAAGGGAATGAAAGCGATATGATGAATGCCATAAAGTCCTTACGCTCGGGCAAATCCGGTGGCGTTATCTTTTACAATGTTAACCCTGCTTACGACTGTGCTCATAAAAACAAATTTGTGAAAGCAATTAAAAACCTTCCACTAAAAATTTCGTTTGCCACTACCATGGACGAAACAGCAGCACTTTGCGATTATGTTTGTCCCGACAACAACTATCTTGAATCGTGGGATGATGCTGAGCCGGTAAGTGGCATGTATAGTTTTACCCAGCCCACCATTCAACGTATTTTTGATACTCGCCAGTTTCAGAATAGTCTTTTAACATGGATGGGCAACGATGAAACCTATTCCGATTATTTAGAGAATAACTGGAAAACTACTTATTACCCTCAACAAAGCCAGTTTAGCAGCTTCGATAAATTTTGGTTCAAGTGCAAACAAGATGGGGTTTACAACACGGAACAAAATTCAGCTGATCCCCCCCCATTTAATCCTGTCCCTCTAAAAGCGTCAAAACCAGGAATCAAAGGGCTTGAATTGGCCTTGTATGAAAAAATCTCGATGGGTACCGGAAGATATAGTAACAATCCCTGGTTACAGGAAATGCCCGATCCCATTACCACGGCAACTTGGGATAACTACGTTACCATTTCCCCTTCGTTTGCTAATAAGCATGGTTTAAAGCAGGAAGATGTTGTAACCATTAACAAAAAAATTGAACTCCCTGTTTTAATTCAACCCGGTCAGACTGAAGGTACCATTGGGATTGCCATTGGATACGGACGAAGTAATGCCGGTAAGGTTGGCGATGGCGTTGGGAAAAATGTTTATACCTTGTTAAATACCAAAGATGACTCAAAAAAACTTTTAGGTACAACCGTTACATTAGAGAAAACTTCAAAAACATACTCCTTAGCCTTAACTCAAACCCATCATGTAATGGAAGGCCGTCCTATTGTTAGGGAAACTGTTTTAGGTAAATTTATTAAAAATCCTGCTTCCGGAAACGAAAAGCATGAAGAGTTTATTGAGAACGCTAATTTCAGCCTCTACCCTACGCCCAAATTTGATGCATTTCAGTGGGGTTTGTCAATCGATTTAAACAGTTGCACCGGATGTAGCAATTGCGTTATATCATGTCAGGCCGAAAACAATGTAGCAGTCGTTGGAAAAGAACAAGTAAAACGCGGCAGGATAATGCATTGGATGCGTTTGGACAGGTATTATTCGGAGATGGAAGATGATCCTGAAGTGCTTTATATGCCAGTTATGTGTCAGCAATGTGATGATGCTCCTTGCGAGAATGTTTGTCCGGTTGCCGCTACAACCCACAGCGATGAGGGTTTAAACCAGATGGCCTACAACCGCTGTATCGGCACTCGTTATTGTATGAACAACTGTCCTTATAAAGTACGTAGGTTTAACTGGTACGAGTTTGCTAACAACAACAGCTTCGATTACAACATGAATAGCGAGTTGGGTAAACTTGTTCTTAACCCTGACGTAACAGTACGTCAACGCGGGGTTGTTGAAAAGTGTACTTTCTGTGTACAACGTATCCAGGAGAAAAAACTGGAAGCTAAATCAGAAAATCGTGAGCTGCGCGACGGCGAAATATTAACCGCCTGTCAGCAAAGTTGTCCAACCGATGCCATCCAGTTCGGAAACCTGATGGATAAAGAGAGTGAAGTAAGTAAATCGAATGAAACCGAAAGAAAATATCACCTTTTGGAGTCGTTGCACACCTTACCTACGACCAGCTATTTAACTAAAGTAAGAAATAAAAACGCTTAATAAAAAAAACTGGTATTATGTATAATATTAAAGCAAGAGGCGTATTAATTGAAGGGAACAAAAGCTATCACGATATCACACGTGATATCACCAATCCCCTTCTAGCTAAAAGGACGCCTTCCTGGTGGTGGATAACTGCCTTTTTTGCCAGTGCCATGTTGGCCTGGGGAATATGGGGTTTTTATAATACCATTTCCGTTGGAATTGGAACCTGGGGACTAAACAATAGTGTTTCATGGGGATGGGCTATCATCAACTTTGTATGGTGGATTGGTATTGGACATGCCGGTACAGCTTTCTCAATCTTTTTGCTGGTACTGCACCAAAAGTGGAGAACCTCTATTAACCGTGCAGCCGAAGCCATGACTATTTTTGCCGTAATGGCAGCAGGTATGTTCCCGCTAATTCACATGGGACGAATTTGGAATGGATTTTTCATATTTCCTTATCCAAATACCAGAGGTCCGTTGTGGGATAACTTTAACTCTCCCCTATTTTGGGATGTTGTTGCTATCAGTACTTATCTTACAGCCTCTTTCCTTTTTTGGTATGTTGGCATGATGCCCGACTTCGCCACCATTCGCGAACGTACTACATCTAAAATTAAAAAGTCAATTTATAACGTACTGAGTTTTGGTTGGGTAGGTTCTGCCAGAGGATGGTTGCGTTTTGAGTCAGCCGCATTACTGATGGGTGGTTTAACAGCCCCTCTGGTAATTTCGGTTCACTCCATCGTGGCTACCGACTTTGCAGCCGGCGTAGTACCTGGATGGCACTCCACCATCTTTCCTCCTTTCTTTGTTGTAGGTGCTATCTTCTCAGGATTTGCCATGGTATTAACCTTAATGATTATCGTTCGGAAAGTTTATAAATATGAAGAATATGTTACAAAAAAACACCTCGATGCCATTACAAGGATATTAACCTTTGTATCTCTCATCATGGGCGTGGCTTATATCTCAGAAATTTTTGTAGCATGGTACTCCGATTCACCTTACGAGATGTTCGTTTTCTTTAAAAACAGAGCTGTTGGTGAATATGCTTACGCCTATTGGGCCATGATAACGTTTAATGCGCTGATGCCTCAACTCTTCTGGTTTAAGAAAATCAGGCAAAACATAACCATTGTGTTTATTATCAGTATTTTTATTAATGTAGGCATGTGGTATGAGCGATTCGTCATCGTGGTAACATCACTATCCAAAACATGGCTTCCTTCTACCTGGCACGGGTATTCGCCTACAGCCACCGAAATTGCCATTTATATCGGAACTATAGGCTTCTTCATCTTAGGAATCCTGCTATTCCTCCGCTTCCTTCCAATGATGGCTATTAGCGAACTGAAAGGTATTAATAAAGAAACCAGTATTGTAACAAAAAATTCAGAGAATCATGAATAATAAAAATCAAATTCTCGGCGTTTTTGATGACCCTGATGTGGTTACAGATGCTGTGAAAGTACTAGTAAAACATGATGTGAAGATTAAGGATGTTTTTTCTCCTTTTCCTTTAGAACATGTTTGGGAACTTTTAAAACTTAAAACCCGGATACCTTATGCCACCTTTATTTATGGTGTACTGGGTACAAGCTCGGTTTTTGCGTTCCTTTACTGGACATCGGTAACCGACTATCCATTAACATTCGGTGGAAAACCTCATTTATCACTCTCTTTTGTAATTATCATGTTTGTATTAACCATCTTGTTTGGTGTTGTTTTAACTTTGGCAACCCTGCTGATTCGTGAAAAAATGTGGCCAGGAAAAAATAACCCGTTACCTGACCATAGAAGTATGGACGATAAGTTTGTAATCGTTATTGAACAAGGTCGTGATATGGATGAAAAAGAGATACAAAAAATTAATGAGCTGTTAAAGCAAAATGGCGCTGTTGAGGTTAACAGAAGCAATGTTTAACGAGAAAAACTTCTAACATGAAAAACAAAACAATATTTTTTATTCTTTCGCTACTGATGGTGGCCATATCATCATGTAACCGTGATAAAAATAATCCGGGGTACGCGTATATGGCTGATTATGATATGTATTTCTCAAAATATGATAAAGCTTATGATGCCAGTACTATATTGCCCAACGGGCAAGTAAACCAGCCCGCTCCCGAAGGGGCAGTAGCACGTAAGAGTTCCTATTATCCGTATCATCCAAAAGGAGTAGTTGAGCGTATGACTGACCAGGTTAAGGCAGGCAAAGAGCTGGATAACCCGCTGAAAGCCACTAAAGAAAATATTGCTGAAGGAAAACGACAGTTTGAAATATTTTGTTCCGATTGCCATGGCTTCGATGCAAAAGGTAATGGCCACCTGTATAAGGAAAAGTTGTTTCCTGCCAAGCCAAGCGATTTAACAGGAAGCCATGTTCAGGAGATGCCTGACGGTTCCATCTTCTTTGTTATTACCGAAGGTTCAGCCTCAGGTTTAATGGGTCCTCACGGTACACAGGTTACTCCTGAAAATCGTTGGAAAATAGTAGATTATCTACGTTCAATTGTTAAATAATAATACCACTGCCATTAAAATTTATTCTCATGGATAATAAAATTAAAGTTAGTAAATCATTTAAAAGCATCATGTTTGTCCTGATTGCTGTTGGTATTGTTACTGTTGCAGCAGGTTTTATTACGGGTGATACTACCCGAACCTGGGCTAATCTGTTGCTTAACAATTTCATGTTCTTGTCAATAGTTTTAGGAGGACTGTTTTGGATGGCTTTACAGTCTATTACTCAATCAGGCTGGTCAGCCGCCTTTATCCGGATTCCACAAGCATTGGTAGTTAACCTTATGGTAATCTTTATTTTATGGATACCCTTATTTTTTGCCATACCTCATCTTTTTCATTGGGCAGAACCTGAAGCTGTTCATGATGCCGTGCTGGTGCATAAATCTCCCTATTTAAATATACCCTTTATCATTACTCGAACCGTGTTGTTTTTCGTACTTTGGCTTGTACTGGCTTGCCGTATTCGGAAATTATCGCTAAAAGAAGATGAAATCGGGGGATTCGATTCGTTTAATAAAATAGAGTTTCTCTCTAAAGTATTTATTTTCGTATTAGGTATCTCAATTGTTTTTGTTAGCATCGACTGGGTGATGTCGCTGGAGCCACATTGGTTTAGTACCTTGTTTTCGATTAAAGTATTTATTTCAGCCTTTTATCATGGGTCGGCCATTCTTACCGGAATGGTTATCATTCTTTACAAATTAGGATACTTTCCTAAATTAACCAAAGCCCACTTGCATAATTTTTCAAAGTACATTTTTATGCTTAGTATTATGTGGGGATACATGTGGTTTATTCAGTATTTGTTAATCTGGTACGGTAATCTCCCGGAAGAAACCGTTTATTATCATATTCGCCGTGAAAATGGTTTTCAGGGTCTGTTCCTGGCCGAGATATTTATTAACTGGGCATTCCCATTCTTATTCCTTATGTGGAACCGTATTGCGAAAAATGCCAATGCCTTGTTATTTACAGTTATCGTACTAATCGTGGGACAGTATATTGAGAATTTTAATGCTGTAATGCCCGGTACCATCCATCATGCCTCTTTCGGATTTATTGAGATTGGAACATTTATCGGTTATGCCGGCTTATTCACTCTTATATTTGCCATCTCTTTGTCGAAACGTCCGTTAATTGCCAAAAATCACCCATATTTGGTTGAAAGCTTTAATGCTGAAGATTATTAAGAAGAGTATTAACCGTTAAGGCTTTAGAATAAAAAGAGGCTTCTTTTCAATACTGATTAGAAGCCTTTTTGCTTTACCATGTTTCAATGTTTGTACCTATGAAACCAACAACCAAAAATAACTACTTTAACCCACATTGCGCACTTTTTTCAGGTTTTCAAAAAATACCTGTTAATAACCCCTGTTTTTATTAACAATTTCACGGGGTGGGATTTGTAAGTTACACGATAAGAGGGTGCTAATTTTTAGGCCTTTTGGAAATGCGGGTTGTAGACCTACCTGGATATTTGACAAACAGGCTGTTAAGAGTTAATATTGCATCATGTTTATCAAGCCACTTCCAAAATACAATAAGAAGACAGGCCGGCATTACACCGTGTATCAACTATGCGAAAGCTATCGTTTAGAGGGGAAGATTCGGCATCACATCATAGTTGGCTTGGGTAAACTTGAAGAAAAACTTGAAACAGAAGAACAAATAAAACTACTTGGAAAACAAATTGAGGAAAAGTTAAAAGGTCAGACTACCTTAGACTTTGATACTATTGATGAAAAGGTTGATGTCCTTGCCAAATACTATTACAACGAGATTAAAAAGAAGAGGCGTTATGATGTAGGCGAGAGAAGCGACTGGCAAACGGTAAAAGTATCATCTATAAAAAATAAAGATGCCCGTGAAATTGGTGCAGAATGGTTATGCAAACAGGCTTTCGATCAGTTAGCCATTGCAGATTTTCTACGTACTCGAGGCTGGGATCAGGAAAAGATATCGTTGGCAACTACACACGTGATAAGCCGGGCAGTATATCCCGCGTCAGAACTCAAAACAGTATCCTTTATCAGGGAGAACTCGGCTGTAAGTGAAATAACAGGCTACAGGTACGAGGATATTACCAAGGACAAACTCTATAAAATATCACGTGAGCTGTACTCGGTAAAGGACGCGATGGAAAACTACCTGTCTCGAAAAACCAACGAACTGTTTGATTTAGATGACAAAATCATCCTTTACGATCTAACGAACACCTATTTTGAGGGGAGAATGCAACAGAGTCAAATAGCTAAATACGGGCGCAGTAAAGAAAAACGTAGTGATGCTAAGCTAATTGTTTTGGCAGCAGTAATAAACAGGGAAGGATTTTTAAAATACTCCAATCTTTTTCAAGGTAACATGACCGACAGTAAAACCCTTGAAACAATAGTAAATGCAATAAGTCGAAAAACTTCGTTTACCAACCGTAAACCGATAGTGGTGATGGACGCGGGAATAGCTACAAATGATAACCTGAAAATGCTCAAGGCAAAGCATTACAATTATCTTTGCGTGAGCCGCTCCGGTCTCAAACAATATCATGCCGATACCAGTAGTGAACCTGTAGTAACAAGAGACAAAAAAAAACAGCCCATAGAATTAATGAAAGTTAAAACCGGTGATGTAAATGATACCGACAACTATTTATGGGTAAAAAGCAAAGCCAAGGCACTTAAGGAAAACAGCATGAACGGCTTGCTATCGCAGCGTTTTGAAGAAGGGCTTCAAAGCATACAAGAGGGGATACAAAAAAAAGGGGGAACAAAAAAACTCGAAAGGGTTTATGAACGTCTGGGTCGTCTAAAACAAAAATATCCCTCGGTGCATAAATACTATGACATCAGCGTTATTGACAATGGAAAAGGAATAACAACTTCGATAAAGTATGCACACAAAAAAGGAGAAGACCATGGTAAAAAAGCAGGAATATATTTTTTAAGAACCACGTTAAATGTAGAAGACGAGAAAGTTTTTTGGTCAATATACAACACCATCCGAGAGATAGAATATACCTTCAGAGTGCTAAAAACAGACTTGGATTTACGACCCGTTTTTCATAAAACCGATGATGCATCAATGGCTCATCTGAACCTTGGCTTATTAGCTTACTGGTTAGTCTCAACTATTCGTTATCAATTAAAACAACAGGGATACAATTCGCAATGGCGCGAGATAGTACGAACGATGAATACACAGAAATGTGTAACCACCACCATGGAAAATATTGACAACGAAATTATATCAATACGTCAATGTACCGAACCAAACCAAAAAGCAAAAGACATCTACAAAATGATGAAATACAAACCCGTTCCATTCTACAGGAAAAAATCTGTAGTCCTACCTACTGAAATTTTTAAAAATGACTCTTCATAAAGTCAGATAGTTACAAACTAATAGCTGCAATGTGGGTTAAGTAGTTTTTCCAAATCATCTACTATATCTTTAGGCCATTTAGTCAAGGTTGTAATTGTTTTGTGTTTTACTTTTTATCCTTTCTGCCTATGGTTTTATCAAAAAAGTTATTAACAATTAACTTAGCCACATATTTTTGACACTAAAAGTCTCCCATTGCCTGTCCTTATTGCGGAAACTCATGTTTTTATGTGTTTTTAGAGAGTAAGCTCCGTTAAAAAGGTAAAACATGGTAGGAATAGTGTTGGTTTTTTAGCATATTTTAAAAATATCATTTAAGTTTTATTTAGAATTATTTTTAATTGTAAAAAAAGAACGGTTGTTTTTATTGCTATTTTCGCCTTTTATAAAAATTAGGAAAAAATGAAATATAAAGTTGGTGATAAAGTCAATTTTTTGAACGAGAATGGCGGTGGTATTGTTACAGCAATAATTGATAACCGCATGGTGAAGGTTGAAGTAGAGGGGGGGTTCGAGATGCCGGTAATGGAGAGCGATTTAATACTGGATTACAGGGCCAAAGAGGCCGAAAATATAACCAATCAGTTTCATACCCATACTTCGGCTACTGCACCCGTGCCTCAACCTGAAGACAACGAACCGGAGCGTGTTAGCGAGATAAGCCCCTATTTTGAGGTAAAAGAAGAAAAAGGAATCTACTTTGCTTACGAGCCGCGCGACCGGCAATGGTTACTTACCGGCGAGTTGGATATCTTTTTAATCAACAATACCAAATACGATATTTTGTACAGCCTCTTTATGGAACAAAACGATGAACTAATTGGAATCGATTACGGGTCGATACCACCCGACTCGAAAATTGACATTGAGACCATCGAACGCGATGATCTGGAGAGCTGGAACACAGGCTATGTGCAAATTCTATTTCATACCGATAAACCTTCCAAACTGTTTATGCCGTTGCACAGCAGGATAAACGTTAAGGCAGGACGTTTTTATAAAGAGGGCAGCTATACTTCAACAAGTTTGCTAAGTGGCAAAGCACTAATTGTTAAACTAAGTCCCGAAAATGCGTTGGAACAGGTTTCCGATAGTCTGCTTGCACAAAAGCAGGGATTTACGGGTAAACAAACTAACTCGAAAACGGTGGTTGAAAAACCGCTGATTGACAAGCATAAAACTGCCATAAATGAAGCAGTAGTTGACCTTCATATTGGTGAGTTGGTTGACAATATTTTAGGCCTGTCGAGTCACGATATGCTGAACCTCCAAATTAATTATTTTAAAAAAGCGCTCAATAGTGCCATGATTAACGAGTACGAAAAAGTTACTTTTATTCATGGAGTAGGCAACGGAGTGTTAAAAAATGCCATCATAAAAGAGCTTGAAAGCTACGAAGGAATTGAAAACCGGATGGCAGCCATTTCAAAGTTCGGGGTTGGTGCTCTCGATGTATTAATAAAGACAAAAGAGTGATTATGAAGAAATTTTACAACTTGCTATTTTCCATGCAAAGCATGGGAATATTGATTTTAATATTTGCCTTTTCTATTGGAGCAGCAACCTTTATTGAAAATGATTTTGGTACCATTGCCGCTAAAGCCGTTGTGTATAACGCTGTATGGTTTGATATACTGCTCTTTCTCCTTGCTGTTAATCTAGTAGGTAATATCTTCCGCTATAAAATGTACCGCTTGAAAAAGTGGCCCGTGTTTACTTTTCACCTGGCCTTTTTAATTATTCTGACAGGTGCTGCCATAACACGGTTCATCAGTTTTGAAGGAAGCATGCACATCCGCCAGGGAGAATCGTCGAATCAGATGCTCTCTGACAAAACATACGTGATTGCTAATGTTACTGACGGCAATAAAACGGTAACAAGCGAAAAGAAAGTGCTTTTGTCGGTATTGTCACCAAACGATTACAGCGATAAGATTACCATTGGTGACACTAAAGTTTTGATTAATACCAAAGAGTATATTCCAAATGCTACCGAGAGTGTTACTACTGCTAAAAATGGCGTACCCTATGCTATTTTGGCGGCATCAGCAGGGATGGGCCGACAAAGTTATTACATGACGTCTGGTATGGAACAACGTATTGGTGGGTATTTGTTGACATGGAACAAAAATGATAAAGGAGCTTTTGTTATCCATTATCAAAACGACTCTTTGTTGTTCAAATCGGTTGATTCTGTATCGCGTATGTCGATGGGAACCGCCGGCTATACGATGCTGGCACCCAATCAGTGGCATTTGTTCGAGAAAAAGTACCTTTATCAAATTGGCGCTTTGAATTTGGTGTTGACCGATTTTTATCCCAGTGGAAAAATCACTTACATTCCTTACGACCCTAAAAAAGCCACGCTTATGGATGCTCTGGTATTAACTGTTGATGTTAACGGTACTCAAAAAGAGGTTGTTTTAAGAGGAGGAAAAGGGTATAAAGGTACTCATGAAACGGTTGAAATTGGGGGTGTTAAAGTTAATCTATCCTATGGATCAAAAAAGATAGCGTTACCTTTTTCTATCAAATTAAATGAATTTCAGCTTGAACGCTATCCCGGTTCCAACAGCCCCTCTTCCTACGCCAGTGAAGTTACTTTGATTGATAAAGAACAGAACCTCGTAAAGCCCTTTCGTATTTATATGAACCATGTGTTAAACCATCGGGGTTTCCGCTTTTTTCAGTCCTCTTACGATCCCGACGAAAAAGGTACCATTCTCTCGGTTAACCACGATGAGTGGGGAACCAAGGTATCGTACCTCGGTTATCTGTTGATGAGTCTTGGCATGTTTTTCGCCATCTTTAGCAACCATACACGATTTGCAGGTTTGGGAAAGATAATAAACAAAAATGCTAAGAAGATAAAAGCAGGAGCGGTTATTTTATTGCTACCCTTGCTGCTTACCTCGCAGCTTGCCGTGGCCCAACATGGTAAGCATCTTTCGGTAAACGAGTTAAAACCGGTTGACAAACAGGAGGCCAAGGCTTTTGGCGAGCTGGTAGTTTTATCGCAGGATGGCCGTATAAAACCGGTTAACACATTAAGTAGTGAAATCTTACGAAAAATAACCAAAAAAGCCAACTTTGAAGGGCTGACACCGGATCAGGTTTTATTGGGCATGGTTTCCGATCCTATATCGTGGCAACAGGTTCCAATGATTAAAATCAGGTTTGGTATAGCCCGGAATACCGAATTACAGCATATCCTCGGTGTTGATGGCGATTATGCATCCTACCTTGATTTTATTGATATGAAAACCGGTAAGTACAAGTTGGGGAGCTATGTGCAGGAAGCATACAACAAAAAGCCAATTCATCGCGGTTTGTTCGACAAGGACATCATGAAAGTTGATGAAAAGCTTAATATATGTTACATGATATACACGGGCGACATGCTCCGGCTTCTCCCCAACCCTGCCGATGCCTATAAACCGTGGTTTTCCACTGCCTCATCCATTACGGGATTACCCGCTAAAGATTCGGTCATGGTGGCACAAATACTCCCGACCTATTTTAATACTATTAAGCAGGGTGACTACAAACAGGCTGCCGAGTTAAGAAAAGGAATTGAGCTTTATCAACAGAAATTTGGAGGTGATATACTTCCGTCAAAAAGCAAAATACACGTCGAGATTTTGTACAACAAGTGGATGATATTTGATAACTTGAGCAAAGTTTACGGACTGTTGGGCGTTATCATGCTTATTTTAATTTTTATCAACATCTTTAAAAATTCCAAAAAGCTATCGAAAATTGTAAATGTTTTTACTTTTCTGATTGCGCTTGGATTTATTGCTCAAACAGTCGGATTGGCTATGCGATGGTATATTTCGGGGCATGCGCCCTGGAGCGACGGGTATGAGTCGATGGTTTATATTGGGTGGATTACCATGCTGGCAGGGCTTCTCTTTTCGCGGAAGTCTGCAATGACAGTAGCAGCCACAACCGTACTTACTTCGGTCATCTTGATGGTAGCTCATCTTACCTGGATGGAGCCTGAAATTACCAATTTGGTACCGGTATTAAAATCGTATTGGCTTACCATTCATGTGTCGGTTATTACTGCGAGTTATGGATTTTTAGCCCTTTCGATGTTGCTTGGATTTTTAAACCTTGTGCTGATGCTTTTCAAAAATGAAAAGAATGCCGGCTATTTGAATATCCGAATTAATGAACTAACTGCCATCAACGAGCGATCAATGATTGTTGGCCTGTACATGTTAACCATCGGCACCTTTTTGGGTGGTGTATGGGCTAACGAAAGCTGGGGCCGATACTGGGGATGGGATCCTAAAGAAGCCTGGGCGCTGGTTTCGGTTTTAGTTTATGCCTTTATCACGCACATGCGATTTATTCCGGGATTAAAATCAAAGTTTGCCTTCAACCTTGGTTCACTAATAGGCTATTTCTCTATTTTGATGACCTATTTTGGGGTTAACTTCTATTTATCAGGGTTGCATTCTTACGCTAAAGGGGATCCGGTTCCGATACCCAATTTTGTTTACTACACGCTTGTGGTCATTTTTGCAATAGCAGTTACTGCCTACTTTAAAGAAGACAAACTTAAGGGACAAACTGCTGACGGGAAATAGATTTTTTTCCTATAGTTCATATTTTGTTTTATCACAAAAAGGTTATTCAACAACAATTTTAACCCTGAACTTTTTTAGCGTCTCTTTATTAGTATTATGCGATGAGCCGTATTCCATTACCAAATTAGTTTGGCCGTTATTAAGTGCTTTAAAGGTAAAAACAACTTCTCCCGGAGCCCCCACCAATCCTTTTTCATTTTTCTTGTATTCAGGATCACCGGCAGACTTAATAACAGCATGATCGTAACCTATATTTCGCCAGCTGTTTCCGGTACTTCGGTTGGAAACAAGCGCTATGCTGATTAGTGTTCCCGGTGAAGCCTTGATGGTTTTTCCTGAATCTTTCATTGTTAAATGCACTTCGTTACAGGCTGTTAAAAGAAAAATAGAGCTAAGTAAAATAAAAATTGATTTTTTCATTGCACGTTTTATTAAAGAAATTGTTTAAAGTTGAAATACTATTTTTACAATAATTCCGTGTCAATCAGAAAACAAATATCTTTTTAATTGATCCTCCTTTGTTTTCCCTCCCAAGAGGGAAATATTAGAATTTGTTTTCTGATATATAATGTATTTCGTAATTATTTAAATGGTCAACAATAAAAAACTTCAAAATGATTAAAGGAAGACTTATTGGATGACAAAAGTAAATTTTCCATCGAAACAGACAACTATTTTTTCTTTCTGCCGCTTTTTCTAAGTGCTTCGTTGAGTATCCATTCTATTTGCCCGTTCACACTGCGAAACTCATCCTGTGCCCATTGCTCGATGGCCTCCATCATACCGGGGTTTACTCTCAAGACAAATGCTTTTTTCTTTTTTGCTTCACTCATAGCTGTTCATCATTTTATTCATGGCTCGTTGAATGGCTTCGGGCCGCTGGGTTCCTATCAGCAGTTTTTTTTCGTTTTTTAACCAAAGTTGAAGTCCAATGTTGCCACTAATGTTAATAGCTCTTCCTTTACTTCCCTGTTTTATTCCCCATCCACCGTAATCCAAAACAGGCTTATATTTCCGAACTTTAAAACGCTCAATGGTCTCGCGCTTAATAACCCGCTCCTTAATGTATATCGGTTTAAACTTAAGGTGAATTCCATCTTTTTTTATTACTTTACTCATACCGACAAGGTGTCGTCTACCAGCCCTTGAGACCTGGCAGGAGTTTCCCCTTGTAAAATCAATATCTATTTAACAATATTTCTTAAATCTATAATTTTCAATCTTTCGGCCAGGCTTTTGGTCACATCAATATAAACTTCCGGTATTCACCACGGGTGAAACATCTTTATCGCTGGTGAGTACCATCATCAAGTTGCTAACCATGGCTGCTTTGCGCTCTTCATCTAACTCAATAATCTTCTTTTTTGAAAGTTCTGACAAGGCCATTTCAACCATACCAACGGCTCCTTCAACAATACGGGTACGGGCAGCAATAATGGCGGTTGCCTGCTGACGTTTCAGCATGGCTCCGGCAATTTCCTGTGCGTAGGCAATGTAATTAATACGCGCTTCAATCACTTCGATTCCTGCAATGGCAAGACGCTCTGCAATTTCATTTTCTAAAATATGGTTAACCCCTTCACCACCACCCCGTAAAGTAATCTCGGCTGATTCATCTTCAAAATTATCGTAGGGAAAATGACCGGCTAACTTTCTTACAGCTGCTTCGCTCTGAATTTCTACAAAGTGAGCATAATCATCCACCTCAAAAGCTGCCTTGTAGGTTTCCTTAACCCGCCAAACCAAAACCACACCAATCATGATAGGATTACCAAGCTTGTCGTTTACCTTGATGGGCTCGCTATCCAAATTTCTGGCTCTAAGTGAAAGTTTCTTTTTTACAAAGAAAGGGTTAACCCACCAAAAACCGTTGTCTCTTACGGTTCCTTTGTAAGCACCAAAAAGGGTCATCACCGATGACTCGTTAGGATTGACAACTAATAATCCTAATGCCAGAAATAGTCCTATTGCCGTTAGGATGAGAAACCAAATGAAGGCTTGATCAAATATGGCTAATAATGGAGATAGAATCATGGCCAACACTACCACTACCATGGGATAACCCGAATAGGGTTTAAATTTTTTTTCTGCTTTCATAATTTTAAATATTAATGATATCAATATGATAGCACAATAGTACTATATATTTTTTAATTTGTCAAGTTTTTTACAGAAAAAAGTTAATTGTAAAATAACCCCGGTTAGTAAATAATATTTACTTCATATATTGCTTCGTTGTCGCAATGGTCGAAAACGTACAGCTTAAAGTGGTTGTTGCCTTTTTTTAATAGCCAGTCGAAGTGATAAGTAATAAGAGATTTTTTTGGGTTGTAGACCATCAATATCCATTTATCGTTTAAAAAGGCTGCATATTTTTTAATACCGGTTGGTTTGTCAGTAATCTTAAACTTCAAGCTCTTTTGGTTGGTTACCTTTTTATCATCACTAACATTTAACGGCCTGATAACCGGTGGGGTGGTGTCGGCCATTACAGTATATTTTCCCAAAGATCGGGATTTAAAAACCATTATGCCATCGTTGTAATTGCCACCGGCAAAATCAGCCGATCCATCTTGATTTAACTTTGCTACATAAAGTTTTGAAGTCAGGGAGTCAGGAATAGTTTGATTTAAGGGCATCGAAATAGCGCAATACTTTTGAAGTGGTACAAAACGATTTCCAACGGTAAATATATCTGAAAAGGTTTTGCTGTTCCCCGGCGATTGCCCAAAATTCAATATCTGACTTCTGTACAAGGCATTTGCAGGTATGGAGACCCCTAAGCTGTCAATCGTGATTTCAGTGTTTTTTGAAAAGCTAATCTGAACCAGACTATCTCCTTTTGGAAACCGATGTTTTTTCCGGATGATGGTATCGGGTTGATAGCCTTTCAGTTTAAAATCAAACCGGCTCGTGTTTCCGTAAGCATCTGCAACAACATATCTAACGTGATGCATTGTAGTATCGGTAAACGTAAAAATGCCATTTTCTTTTATTGTAGAATAAATGGCCAGACGGTTGTTGGTATCCAGCTCGGTACGTATCAACCTGCGTTTCTTTTTTTGAAAATAGCGGTAGTCGATGAGGCTGTTTATGTAGCGTGATGTATAAAAGGAAAGTTCATTCAAGCGGATATCAAAAACAAGCACAGAATCAATAATCAACTGCTCGCGAAAAATCCCGTTTTTATTCCGGGTTTTGTTCATCCGATCGTAAGCTCTTAGGCCAAAGGATACTTTTCCTGAGACATTGATAATAGAATCTCCCTGAAGCAGAAAATCGTTTTTAGATGCAGTAATTTTAAAGAAGGTAGTATCATTTAAATTGTTTACACACGAAGAATCTCCCATGGGATATACAGCCAACTCGGCAATAACAGGACTTTTATTATCGCTAATTTTAAGGCTTTTAAAAAGCAACGGGTTTAGTGGATGCTGGTTGGCGGCCTCACGAATTTCGAAATGAAGATGAGGCCCCAAGGAACCACCTGTGTTACCCGACAAAGCAATTACATCGCCCTTATGCACTTTTAACACTCCTTTTTCAGGATACAGGTCAACGGCAAAACTCTTGCGCTTGTATTGATATTTGCGCACGTAGGCCGTAATGACTTTATTAAACTTTTGCAAATGTCCGTACACTGTTACATACCCGTTTGGATGAGTGATATAAAGTGCGTTACCATATCCACCCAGTCCCACCTTAACGCGTGATACGTAGCCGCCGGCAGCAGCATATACTTTGAGACCTTCCACACCCTGCGTTTTAATGTCGATGCCGGCATGAAAGTGATTCGAGCGCAGCTCACCAAAAGTACCTGACAAATACATTGGAATATCAAGGGGTGGTCTGAAATAATCGACAGGGTACGTTCGTTGAGCAAAAGTTCCAAACGTGCAAAAAACAGAAAATAAAAGTACGACGGACAAAAGCTTCTTCATAAAATAAACTTCGGGTATTGAATTGCAAAAGTAGTTTCTTTTAGTAGAATCACTATCTGAAAAAGAAAAACGTTAATCATCGCAAAAAAGCTGTTTCTTACAAACGCTTTTTAAGTAGATTTGCAATCTAAAAAAAAAACATCATGAAATCGAAATTACTTGTTTTTGTGTTGCTCTCATTGTTGGTTGCAATTGTTTCATGTAAAAAAGAGAACAACGACAAAACAAAACCATGGATTGAGTTAAAAGGTTTTAATCCGGCGTACACCGAGTTAAATAAGCCTTACGAAGATGCTGGCGCGATGGTAAAAGACATCAATGCTGTCGGCGACACGGTTGATATTTCCGGGAATCTCGTGGTAACCGACAACATAAACACGCAGGTTATAGGTAAGTACGAAGTACAGTACAATGCCAACGATGATACGGGAAATAGTGCAGATGAAGTAACCCGAACGGTTTACGTTCAAATATTCAAATAAACAGACTTTAGATGTCCGATAAAAACATAAAGAAACGAATTTTATTTATTGTAAATCCTATTTCAGGCTCCCGCCGACGAAGAAATTATGTCCAGCTAATTAACGATAATGTTGACAGGAATAAATACGACATCAATATTACGCTGACAAAATATGCAGGTCATGCCATCGAAATCAGCCGCGAGGCGGTACAGGATAGATACGATGTGATAGTGGCAGTTGGCGGTGATGGCACGGTAAACGAGGTTGCTTCGCAGATGATTAACAGCAACAGCACCTTGGGCATTATTCCGGGTGGATCGGGAAACGGGTTGGCACGTCATTTAAATATTCCGCTCATAACGCTTAGAGCCATCAACCTCTTAAACAAAGGTGTCGTAACAAAAATTGATACGGCAACGGCGAACGGCAAACCCTTTATCAGTATTGCCGGCGTTGGCTTTGACGCGTTGGTGGCGAAAAAATTTGCAGAAAGCCCGAGACGTGGATTTTTAACCTACTTTAGAATTGCCGCTAACGAATTTTTGAATTATAAACCTAAAAAATACACCCTTTTGTTCGATGAAGGACTGTACATAAAACGACACGCTTTCTTTATCTCTTTTGCCAACTCAAACCAATTTGGTTACAATGCAAAAATTGCCCCGAATGCAATGCTGAACGATGGTAAAATTGACATCTGTATCGCTCAAAAGCCCAACGTTTTTCAAACCCCTGTAGTTGCCAACCTGTTGCTTTTGAAACTTATCGACAAGTCGCCATTAATGGACATCATTCCAAGCACCGGTGTTACAATAATAAGAAAAAAAAATAAAGTTGTCAATATTGACGGAGAGCCCATTAAACTTAATAAAAAGTTGGTTATCAAGGTTATTCCGTCATCCTTAAAAGTAATAATACCTCAAAATGGGACGAAATAAAAATAACAGGGTGGTGTTTTCAACCAATCCTGATTACGAATACCACGACGACTCCCCGGAACAGGAAGCTCAAACCCTGCCACCTCAGCAGCAAAAATTAACTATTATGCTGGACAAGAAACAGCGTAAAGGAAAGAAGGTAACACTTGTTACCGGATTTATTGGTTCTACCGACGATTTAAAAGCGTTGGGAAAGATGCTTAAATCAAAATGTGGCGTAGGAGGCTCGGTAAAAGCGGGCGAGATTATTATCCAAGGCGAGTTTAAAGACAAAGTGAAATCCATTTTGGAAGGAATAGGATACAAGTGCAAGATTTCCGGAGGATAAAGAAGTGGAGAAGTAAGATGCCAGATTGAAGATTTTAGATTTAAGAAATATTGTCGCATTAATAACCAAACAAAATAAACCTATGAAACAATTTAAACACATTTTACCCATCATTCTGGCATTGACCGTTTCGATGGTAACCGCTCAAAACAGTAGTGGCAAGCTCGACAAAAAAACCATTCAACAAATTCAAAATTCGTTCGATAACAATTCAACCAATACCGCGCTTATCAACGCTGTTACCCACAACGATATTAAAAGTCTTGTTAAAAGTCGTGCCAACGAAGGCAAAGTAAATCATTACATTAATACCAAAGTTACCACGCACGGCATTAGCAACCAGCACTCTTCGGGCAGATGCTGGCTATACACCGGTCTCAACACCCTTAAGCCGATGGTGCTGGACAAATATAATATCAAAGATTTTGAGTTTTCTCAAACCTACAACTTCTTTTGGGATCAATTTGAAAAAGCCAATCTTTTTTTGGAAATTGCCATTGCCACAGCCGATAAACCACTTACC
>Ga0164318_10000532_pt1 | contig 29654 bp, 38 predicted proteins | sample GuaBasSedimGuay9_FD_113734 | JGI IMG/M metagenome (GOLD analysis project Ga0164318, IMG submission 113734) | Subseafloor sediment microbial communities from Guaymas Basin, Gulf of California, Mexico - Guay9, Core 4571-4, 0-3 cm | ecosystem: Environmental > Aquatic > Marine > Hydrothermal vents...
CTGACAGCAACTAATCCACTAGAGGAAGATTTTGTGAGGAGGTTGTATGGGAAAGTGGATAATATCTCAGGAGATGTTTGTAAAACTGACAAAAATGATGCGTAAGATGCCTGTTCGGCAGGTATCAATAAAATCTGGGTGTCCAGAATCAACACTGCATTTACTTAAACAAGGTAGAGTAGATTATAGACTACTACCAACAGATGCTGAAATAGAATGGAGAGATACTCATGGCAAGACTGGAAAGAACGGGCATAATGCTTGCGCATCCAATGACTACTACAAAATTAACAAGCTTTTATCCAAGCTGCATCGGACAGCCTAAGCTAAATGGTGAACGGTGCAGGGTTGAATGGTTTGAAGGTGAACCGTTACTATTTAGTAGTTATGGGAATGAGTTTGCTTTTAAGGACTTTATAAAAGACTCGCTGTGCCACCTACCTAAGTATAACTACGACGGTGAACTATACGTTCATGGCTGGTCTAGGGATAAGATCGCTTCGGTTGCTAATAGGAAAAAGAATAAGCATCCTGACGATGACCAGCTTCAATTTCACATCTTTGATATTCAGTCAGACGACTACCAAATAACCCGCTGCAGTAAACTACTAAATTTACCTAAACTTACAGCTGTACCAATAGTTGAATCATTTGTTGTCAGTCCCCAGGTTATTGGCGCTTGGACTCAAGAGATGCTCAATCGTGGATACGAAGGACTTATTCTTCGTCATCCCAAGGGACTATATGAGTATAAGCGAAGTAACTGGCTACTAAAACATAAACCAACTAAAGTTGATTACTACTGGGTTCTTGCAGTAAATGAGGCAGTATCAGAAGATGGTGAAGCTAAAGGAATGGTAGGTTCTTTTATTGTAACTAGCAAAGAACGGCAATCGTTCGCAGTTAGTGCTGGAAAACTTAGTCATGCTGAGAGGGTTGCAATCTGGGAAGGAGATCTATGGAAAAATAAGTGGTTGAAGGTAAAGCATGAGCATATATCAACTAGCGGCGGCGTGCCAGTTAGTTGTGTTGCACTTGAACTTGTAAATATGATAGGAGAGTAGTATGGATAGAGCTGACTTTATCTTGTTTGTATCCTCATATACAAATAAGCGTACTTCTGGCGTAAGTGCTGAAGATGCTATAAAAGATCTTAGTCATACTGACTTAGTACAGCTGACAAGCAATGGACTAGACTACCTGCTACAAAAAGATCCAGATAGTGCTACTACTAGAATACTTGTAAGTCTACTACTTGAGCAAGATGCTCTGGTTTTGAAAAAACTCGAGACTTTCAGGATTACACAGGCACTAATTATCAGCTCGTATGTCTATTCAATAGTTACTGAGATTGCAGGAGACGTAGATACTACTCCTGTGGTTGTATCTGGAAATTCAACTGTACAATAGAGGAGCTACCATGTATAATAATAAATACATGACAGTATGTAGGATCTGTGGTCAGGAAACACCATACACACGTAGTACTCTATGTGACGAGTGCTGGGAATTGGATACCGTCATTAGACGTAACCCAGAACTTGCTGCTAAGATACTAGCAATAATAAAATTGGAAGGAGAAAAGAATGAATAGAAAAGAATTTAGTAAAATACTAAATGGACGAATCAGAACTTGCAAAAATATCCTTGAGCATAAAGCAGATGTATACGCTGCTGGTTCTGATAGGTTAAGCAACTTTAAAGATGCCGGGAGATTGCTGAGTTGTACACCTGAGCGAGCATTGCAGGGTTTCATGACCAAGCACATTGTAGCACTGAATGACTTTATTGCCCAGCTTGATAATAGCATTGTCAGCCCACTCGCTGAATGGGAAGAGAAGATAGGTGATATTATCAACTATCTTATTTTACTGGAAGCTTTAGTTAAAGAGAAGCATCCCGAAATTAATTTCAGTTGCGGCCGCACACCGGCCGCTGGACCGGCACCAACCAAGAAGTCACCAAAGAAAACACTCCAGTCACCCGACAGTCCCACGGGGAACTCACTTGTAACAACAGTACTAACCGGCGACCCGGAACTCCCCGGCATGTCCCAGGAAGTTCCCGGAGCACGTAGTGGTAAACACTGGAAAGACGCTATTGAACCACCTGCAGCAGGAACGAAAGTGCGGATTACTGACATAGGAATTAATGATGGTTTCTATAAGGATCGAAGTGAGTTTATTGGTTTAGAAGGAGTTGTTGTACATGTGGCCTTTGATGATAGTACCGGCTGGTTCTATGGCGAGTTAATGATTGAAGGAAAAGGTGGTATAGTATTTGCTGAAGTAAAACTGCAAATTCAGGTGTAATCTGGAAGGAGGGAGTATGACAAAGACTAAGTATAAGAGACGCCGGCGACAGAATAAAGCTGGCAAAAGAAACTTTGCTATCGGACGACTTGCTGCTATGAGCGGTGGACTGCGTTCTGCGACAACAGGTGTACATTTACTCGTAAATAGAGAGCAGTGGAAACGACTTGTGAATGCACAGGTAGCTATTCAGGAAGTGTATGAGCAACTAGCTTATAAGTACTATCGGAGGAAGTGATGGAAATTCTACTTGTATATGCGGTGCTTATAGGTATTGTAGTATTTTACTGCGCCAGGGAGAGTAATAAATGAAGTTGTTTATTATTGGTATATTACTGGCTATTGTGGCGCTGGTGTCTTATGAAAATTATAGTCTACACCAGCGTAATAGGTACTTGGAAGCAACAGTTAGGAAGGTGGTATATAACCAGCAACATCGTTGCCTGGGATATGTTACACCTGAGAAGGTTATAAAAGAGTTATATATTAAACATCTACTTGATAAGAAGTAGAGTTTGGTCAAAATTTGACCGATCTTCTGGAAGGAGAATAAGATGGCGACAAATAAGTCTGAGTTAAGAACTATGATTGCAGGAATGATTGGAATGACAAGCTTCATTCCACGAGGTAGTGATCAGGTTACACCAATACCTGTCGGGCAACGAAACAGTACACTTAGTTGTGCAGCTGCCCGGCGCCGGAAGGTAAGAAATAAAATGGCCAGACTATCACGAAGGAGAAATCGTTGATAAAAGACTTGTACATAGATATTAAAAAGCTGTGTGATTTGATCTGTAATAGTAGTTCAGATACTACAATTAAAGGTGAGATAGAAAGTAGAGCTTTTCTATTGGCACACTGCTTACGTATGGTAACAAAGGAGGAACGAATGAAAAAACTATACGTTGTGGCTAAGAACAACAGGGAATTTAACAAGTTTCGTGCATGCGTATCAGCTAGTACATTCTATCAACCAGTATATGTGCATCATCCTGATGTACTCAGAGGTGTTCATAAAGAAGCGTATACGTATGTTGGAAAGTGGTACGAAAGAAAAGGTCTTGGTACTATTCAACAGTTATTGGTCGCCGGGGAGTGTTATTTTGTTGCTGCCTCGGCAATTGTACCAGCAGCACACGAATACTGGAAAGAAAATGAAGCTAATTCTAACTTAGAGGAGACTGATGATGAGTAATGATATGAATGCTAAGGTCGCTGAGGCAAGCCCGTACACTGACACTCGGTTTATGTCCTGCTATAATGGTGTGGTGTGCCGGTTAGATCTGTCTTGTAAGTGCTTTTTCCAGCCGGGAACTGTGGAATTGCTCTGGACGGTAGCCGGCCTTGTGCCGCCGTGGACCAGGCGGGGGTGTGCCCCGCCTATAATATTAATTTACAAAGTCTGAAAATAATGGTTGATTTCCTTAATGATATGTGGTATAAACGAGTATGAAATAAAGAAAAGATGAAGCTTAAAACAACATAGAAAGGAGGGAGTATGAATTTGCTGGTTAATCCCAGTACAGGTTGTAGCTAGAAACTTAAATTAATACTAAAGGAGAGTACCAATGACTAAACGTAATGAAGATGAAGCACAAGAAGTACAGGAAGTGGCCGAAGCTGAAGTCCCAAAAACTCGGAAAAAGAAAGTAATGACGAAAGACCTGGCGAAGTATCCTGGTAAGCTGGCTATTACTGTCTTGGATACTGAAATTGGCGAGATGGTATTTGACCCGACTGACCTGCCCCAAGAAATCCAGGACCGGCTTCCTGCTTTTGCCTTGAACCATCGTCTTGGTGATGCTGCTGCTGGTAAATCTGGTCAGGAAGCTGTGGATGCGATCAATAAAGTCTGGGAAGGCATGATGGCTAACAACTGGTCTGTTCGTGCGCCTGCTGCCAAGAAGATTAATGTCAGCACTATCATGAGTAACATTGACAAACTGCCGGCTGATGAGCAGGAGAAGGTTCGTGCTTCTCTGGCTGCCATTGGAATTACAATGTAGTAAGTTTGTTGCAGTGTAGTATGGTGTGTATGTAGGCTGGAGGGTTAGCCCTCCAGTCTATATTTTACAAAACTCAGAGATGTATAATCCTCTGATACATAAGGAGATCAGATGAAAATTCGTCTGTCAAATTCAAAGATTGATTCTGGGGAAGCTTGTATGTATAAGTTATACCTGGAGTCACTACGTAAGATTGTCCCACGAGCAAAATCCTCCGCTTTACTTCATGGTAGTGCCTGGCACGTTATCATGGAACACTTCTATAAACATATCAAAGCAAATGGTTGGAATGATACCGCTGGTGCTGTTACAGCTGCTGGTGTTGCTGCTAAAGAATTCTGGGATAGTGCATATAAGCTTTATGATGTGTATGCAGATTATCGAAATCTTAGCACTGAAATGGAGATGTTTATAGCCTACTTGACACATTTCACTGCTGACCAGGGGTTCTTGGCTGTTACTAGCACAGAAGAAAAACTTGAATGTACAATTCCACTTGATGTAATTGCTGGTCCACTAGTTGATGAGATTACATATTCAGGTGTAATTGATTTGCGCTGCACAATCAGCGGTGTTCCTTGGATTATTGACCACAAAACCACAGCTGCATACATGCAAAAAGTGATTGATGGACTGAACCGAAGTTTTCAGTTTATTGGGTACAGCTATCTTGAACGGGAGCATTATGCAGAAGCTGAAGGTTCAATGGCTAATATTGCTAAGTGTTCAGCTAGGAAGAAGAAAGATGGAGAGTGGGGGAAGAAGGCAATAGACTTTGCACGTCCTGTGCAGGTGTATGCAGATGATGACTATGATATATTTGTTACTCATGTTAACGAGTTTGCTAGTCGTGTAGCACAATGTCTATATACTGATACCTGGCCTAAGAACTATAGTGCATGCTATAACTTTGGTCGTTGCCGGTACTATACACAGTGTGTATCTAATAGTCATGACCCAGTTGAGGGGTATATGCTAAATCCTGAGGAGGGTAGTGAATTAACCTACTAGGAGAAATAATGAATGCTAAAGAGTATAATATTGAAACTGGTTACTTGAATGTGCTAGTTGTTGGTTCGTACGGGACAGGTAAAAGTACGTTCTTTGCTACATTTCCTACACCAGGCTATTTGTTTGACTTTGATAATCAAGTAGCAGTATATCGAGGAAATGATTTTGACTATAGTCAATATCAGCTTAGTCCTGCTGGTTGGGCAAAGTTTGAAGCGGACTTTCGTAAGGTGAAAGAAGCATGTAAGGAAGGTAAGTATAAAACTATCATATTTGATAGTGCTACTGGTATGATTGCACTGGCCATGGAAAGAGCTTTATCTCTTGACCCTAAACGTAGTCCAACTGGAGGACCACTCTGGAACGTACATTATCAGATGGTTAAAAACTTGGTTGAGGGAAAGATCAGACAGCTACTCAGCTTGCCGCAGTCAAATCATCTACTTGCCTGTCACCTGAAAATTACACAAGATATGGAAACTGGCGCAGTAATTTCAATTGATCCAAGTCTTACAGGACAACTTGTAAATGATGTGCCTGCTATGTTTGGTGAAGTGTATATTGCAAAGACAAAACAGAAAGGAGGAAAAACACAGTATAAGCTACAAACTGTAACACGAGGTCATTTCAAAGCTCGATCAAATCTGAGTGGAAAGGTACATTTGTTACCTGATGAAATGGAAAACGACTATCCAACAATTATGAGTACACTGAAGGAGAAGGATAATGAGTGAAGATTACGAAATGGATACTGACTTGGGTGGTATGGATGCTCTCGATGCTGACTTTAACGTTGATGCTGATTACAAACCGACGCCTATAGTTTCACCTGGAAGCTATAGTGGAAATGTGACTGGTGTAAAACTTGACCCAAAGCATTCATGTATCGTCTGGGACGTGACTCTGGCAGACAATGAAGATGCCTACTGTAACGATGGTGAGACCAGTGTGAATGGTATCGGCCTGCAGTATAGGAATTTTCTGCCGAAAGCGAATGACCGGAATGAGCTGAATAAAAAGGGTGTTACAAAGTTCCAGTCAAAGATTAACATGCTGCGGTATTTTAGCGAAGCAATGGGAATTAGTATGAATACGTTGCCTGACATTGTTGAAGCTATCGAGAATGGCGAGTGGATTGGGTTGGAAGTTACTGCAAAGGTTGTAGTTGACAGTTACCAAGGTAGAACTAACAACAAAATTGACCAGTTGGCTAAACGCTAGGTTTTACCTGTAGGCCGGGGGAGAAATCCCTCGGTCTTTTTAGGAGTATAATATGCTAAATGCTATTCATACAGACTTTCAGTTGGCAACTCCAGATATGCAGCTAGAGTTATTTCTGGCATATTATGAAAGAAGAAATATTGATCTAGCTAAAGACCCGACATACATTCCTGGTGTAAAGAAGAAGTCAACTACCCCCAGAAAGAAAAAAGGTAAGTCTGTTACACTAAATAAACTATCAAAACTCGATGCTAGTACACTTGCATTGTTAAAGAAAGCAGGTATTGAACTATGATTACATACTTAGCGTCACCGTACTCAGATAAGGATGCTAGTGTGCAACACTCTAGGTATGAAGCAGCTTGTCGAGCATGCTTACTACTGGTAACTCGTGGTGCAAATCCCTACAGTCCTATCTGTCACTGGCATCCAATTGTAGAGCTTGGTTACTATGTAGAGTACGAAGCATTACTTACCGTAGATTTAGCTATACTAAAAGCAGCAACAAGCTTGTATGTACTATGTCTTGATGGATGGAAAGAGAGTGTTGGTGTTAGACGTGAGATTGACTTTGCAAAAGAACATAAGATTAAAACCTCATACCATACACTAAAAGATTTATTGGTAACACTATAGGAGGTAGTATGGAAGCTGGAATTGCACCAGAGTGTAGTATGCTTGATCCACTAACAATTAAAGTTAAAACTGGACTAGATAGGTATAGAAAAGATTTTGAATTAAAGGGGATGATTAAATCCATTACTGAGTATGGGCAAATCCAGCCGATAATTATTAATAGGCAGAATGAGTTAGTAGTTGGTGGACGTAGACTTGCTGCCTGTATTGTACTTAATAGGCAGATTAAAGCTGTATATGAAGATGTGGTTGACGATTTACTAATGCGAGAGTGGGAACTTGAGGAGAATATTCAGCGAAAGAATTTTACGCCCGCAGAGGAAGCCATTGCTGTCAAAGATGTACATGAGATGCGACAAAGACGACATGGTGAAAGTAAACCTGGGACGACAGATGGCTGGGCAATGAAAGATACTGCCGAGTTGTTGGGTAAGTCAAAGGCTTCTGTTGTTGCTGACATTCAGATTGCAGACTATATTGAACAATTTCCTGAGTTAAAAAAGGCAAAGACAAAGAGTGAGATTACTAAGGCTGCTAAGGGGTTGGAAAAGATGGCAGCTGCAATTGAAGCTACAGCAGCTATGGAGGAGTACACAAAAGAGCATGATATAGAAACTCTTTGGACACTACATAAAGGTGATGCTAAAGAGTTGATGCTTAAAATGGATTCTAATTGTATCGACCTGCTGTTAACTGACCCACTATATGGAATAAGTGCTGATAAAATTGCAATCACTATTGGCAGAAAAACAGGAGGTGCTACGTCATGCGGCTTTAAAATTGATGACTCGCAGGATAAGGCATTTGAGGAGTTGTGGGTACTAGCAACTGAGTCATACCGAGTTACAAAGGATAGTGCTCACGGGTTTGTCTTTGTTGCACCTGAGTTTTTTCATATTGTACGTCAGATGTTTATGGATGCTGGTTGGCTTGTGCATGTGAAGCCTATGATATGGATTAAGCGAACCAGTGGTCAGACTAATGTACCATACGCCTGGCCATCAAGTTGCTATGAGATGTTCTTGTATATGCGGAAGCAATCTTCTCGATTAGTAACTGAGGGTAGACCTGACTGGATTCAAGTTCCTATGGTCGAGTCTAGTAAAAAGATTCATCAGTTTGAGAAGCCGGTAGCATTACTTAAGGAATTAATACAACGTACTGTACTTCCAGGTGCAAAAGTGTTTGATCCGTATGCAGGTAGTGGTTCGACACTTGAAGCAGCTACTGCAGAGCACATGATATCTATTGGTATAGAGCAGTCAACTGAGGCGTATGCCTTAGCACTTAACAGACTAACTAATTTACGAAAAGGCGAGTAGAATGAAAGGTATAATTCTACACGACTGGTTCTATAAAGAAGTTCCAGTTGGTATACTAGATGCCATAGATCAACATGAGCCAGAAAAATTAATACAAGCAGTTAAATGTACTAGTACTACTACAAGCATAACACCTAAATATAAAATACTTAGACAAGTAGTCCTACACACTAACATATCTAATAACGGAGAGTAATATGATAGTAATGGTCTGTAAATTAGATAATCCTGCAAGTCCATACGACTGGTTCTATCGGGAGATTTCAGTTACTATAGCTGATGATCTAAGTCGAATAGCAGGCTTTACTGCAAAAAATATCTGTATGGAAATTATTAGTACAAATGGTAGTGAACCAGAAAAACTGATAAAAGCAGTTCAAAATATTATTGCTACCACAAACACAACACCAGTATATAGAATGCTTAAAAGATTAGTCCTATACACTAACATAGTTAATAAAGGAGAGTAAAATGAATCAGCAGCAATTACAGCAGCGACAAGCACAGCAACTTCAAAGAGCAGTCCAGCAACTTCCACCTGAGGTATGTCCTGTGTGTACAAGTACAGTATTTACTCAGATAGTATCCCTGCGTAAGATGCCAGCAGTTATGAGTCCAACAGGTCAGGAAGGTTTAGCTATTGCACAGGCTGGCTATCTCTGTTCACACTGCAACTGGAAGTGGAATGCTGAAGGTATTGTGCCAGAAGATATTACCAGATTAGATGGTGTACAGCCTAAAGCTACTGAGTCCTAAACAAAGGAGTATCGAATGTTAGTTAAGACTGTTGGACCTGAATACGCTAATATTATGATAGTAGGTGAGGCGCCGGGAGAACAGGAGGATGCTCAGGGTATTCCATTTGTAGGACAGAGTGGTCAACTGCTAGATAAAATTCTGGGTCAGGCACAGCTCAGTAAACATGAGTGCATACTAACCAATGTAGCTAAGATCAGACCACCTGGGAATCAAATTGGATATTACTTTGAAAATAAAGCCAAAACTATTCCTAAACCTGTATTAGCTGAGCATATTGAAATGCTTCGCCAAGATATCCTCAGCTATAAACCTAATATTATTATAGCACTTGGACGTACTGCCCTATGGGCACTTACTGGGCAGCCAGCTATATCAACTGCCCGTGGTTTTATTACTGAAAGTACACTAGTTCCTGGTGTAAAGGTGCTGCCAACATATCATCCAAGGTATGTAACAGAGAACTGGGAAATGTTATTTCCTGTTATCATGGATATTAGGAAGGCTGTTGCTAATAGTCATAAGCCAGATCTAGTACGAGACACAAGGGTGCTTATGTCCTCACCAACTAAGGGTGAGTTTATGGACTTCCTTAGGCATGCTGAAACATGCGAGAAAATTGCTGTAGATATTGAAACTACATCCCCTGGTAGTCATATTGATATTCTAGGAATTGCAACGTCACCTAACGAAGCAATGTCATTTACTTTTATCCGTAATCGTAAGCCTAGATTTAGTAATCCAAGAGATGAAGTTGATATATGGGCTGCAGTTGCTCGGGTACTAAATACTGTTCCAACTATTATGCACAATGGTACATACGACTCAGCAGTACTAACACTTAACCATGGTATCTTTTGTAGGGGATATAAAGATGATACTATGGTTGCTGCACATGTCTGCTGGCCAGAAGTACCTAGAAGTCTTAGCTTTTTGTCAAGTGTTTGTATTAATGTCCCATCATGGAAACATCTGCAAACAACAATGCCAGCATGGTACAATGCGTCTGACGCTGCTAATACCTTTGGTGTCTATGAGGTTATATGGAAAGAGATACTACATGGTGGGCATCTGCCAACGTATCAGTTTGAAATGGCACAGGTTGAGGTTGCTAACTACTTACATCTTAAAGGTGTGAAGGTTGATCGTGATGTGCAGGCACGGTTAATTGCTGAAAATATTAGTGCAACTAAAAAATCTGGCACTACACTAGCTGAGGCTTTTGGTCATGAGATTAATTTTAACTCACCTAAACAAATGGCACAGTTACTATATAATGATCTAGGATTACCGCCACAGTATAAACGACGAAAGTCTGTTAGTGAGCCACGTAAAGTTACAACAGACAAAGAAGCTATTATTAGACTATCAAGAATGAGTGATAATCCACTGCTTGACTTGATAGTACAGCATAAAAAAGAGATTAAATTAAAATCATTTCTTGACATTGAATTATCACCTACTGGCAGAGTACATACTAACTATAATATCACTGGCGCAACGATGGCACACCAGAAGAAAGCGATTGTTATAGATGATGATGAGAACTATAAGTCGTTTGGTAGGTGGTCATCAAGTAAATCTATTATACTACCGTATGGTAGCGGTAACTTACAGAATATTCCACGGGTTGCTCGTGAGATGTATGTACCAGATGCTGGTTGTTGGTTTGTGCAGGCAGATTATAAGCAGGCTGAAGCTGTTATTGTTGCCTATATTATTGGTGATGAAAAGTTGAAGGATATGTTTAAGCAGTCCTTTGGTAAGTCTACTAAGTACTGTGCAGATAATAATCTAGATGTTCACAAGATTACAGCAGCTATGATGTTTGGAATACCAGTAGACGAGGTAACACCTACCCAGCGTAAGGTTGGAAAGACAATACGTCACGCAACTTCTTACTCAGCAGGACCTAAGGTTGTTGCTGATAAACTCGGTGTTCCACTAAAAATAGCTAAACAACATCTAAATCAATATCTTGCAGCATCACCACAACTTCAAATCTGGCATAAACGTATTCAAGAAGAACTGGCATCAACCAGAATTTTAACTAATCTGTTTGGACGAAAGCATAAGTTTTTAAAGAAGTGGGGTGACTCACTATTTAGAAGTGCATACTCGTATATTCCACAGTCTACTGTTGGTGAACTACTAAACAGAGCGATGGTAACGTATGCTGAGAAGTATAATACACAGTATCCACTATGCCTACAGCTACACGATGCTATGTACGTAGCTAGTCCACCGGATGCAGTTAACCTACGAGCTGCGAAGCATGCACTATATGAGTGTATGATGATACCAATCACCTATAAGGAGGAAACATTCTGTGTTGATGTAGACTTCAAGGTTGGTCCTAACTGGAAAGACCTAACTGAAACAGATTTGGATTCATAGTTCGGTCAAATATTGACCAATCTTCTGGAGGCTATATGAGAAATTTTGATGATTGGCTTGCGGGGTACCGTGAGTTTACCGAAGAAACTGAGAGTGCACCAATACTACATAAATGGGTAAGTCTATCAACTATCGCTTCAGTACTTCGTCGAAAAGTTTGGCTGAAAGTTGGTAGACTTAAAATATATCCTAATATGTATGTAGTTCTGGTAGCAGAGCCAGGTGTTGCAAGAAAGACTCAGGCAATCAATTACGCAGTTCCTATCATAAGGGAAATATCTGGTGTTCGTTTGTCTGCTGATGCAATAACAAAGGAAGCATTGACCCAGGACATAGCAGAAGCTAGGGACGCGTCCATACTCCCTAATGGTGATGTGATGGAGCATTGTTCTATCAGTATTGTATCAAAAGAGTTTGAGAGCTTCCTGGGACAGAAAAAAGAGAACACTAAGATGCTTGTCTTATTAACTGACTTATTTGATGCCCCAGATAAATGGGACTACAGGACTAAGAATAGTGGACAAGACGCAACTGTAGCAGTATGTATTAATCTACTAGCGGCAACAACACCTGATAGTATTGCAAGTTCATTGCCTACGCAAGCTATTGGTGGTGGACTGACTAGTCGAATAATGTTTGTGTGGGCAGCTGGTAAGACAAAGAAGGTAACAGCCCCGCCGGTTCCAGATGCTAAACTAAAACTAGCTATTATTCAAGATTTAGCTGCTATCTCACGATTATCTGGTGAGTATGTCATGTCTGCTGAATGTTTTAGAAAGTGGGATGCTTGGTATCATGCTTATGAAGAAGAAGATCCCCAGCGTATTGCACCTGATAAATGCTTCAGAGGATGGTATTCACGAAAGCCACTGTATTTGCAGAAGCTTGCATTGATACACACAGCAGCAACTACCGACTCAAATATTATTGAGTGGCCAGCATTTGAAGCTGCTATGGAGGATGTACTAGAGGTTGAGAATTACATGGGACGGACGTTTAGTGCTGTTGGTAGAAGTGAGGTAAGTCCTGATGTTGATGCTGTAATGCGAGAAATTCAGTCACGTAAAGTTATATCTGAAAAGAAACTACTGCAGCTTGTTTGGCGAGATATTGACGCAAAGAAGTTTGATAATGTAATTGAAACTATCTTAAGGACAGGGAAAGTACTTAGAAAGTTTCAAGGGCCAGAAGGTGCTAGAGGAATCTGGTACTACTGGGTAACCTAAAATGAGGAGGATACTATGACTAAGCGAGGAGTACCTAAGCGGGATGGATCTGGTAAGGGAAATCGAAGTAATAGAGGACGTGGTGGCTGTAAACCAACGAAACAGCCTAAGCAAGGAAAAGGAAAATAACCAAAGAAAAAGGGAGCTTACGCTCCCTCTTCTTCTAATAACTACCCTTGTCAGGCACAGTCTAATTTGTAACCGTATTAACTTCCTGGATCTTACTCTTAATACGAGCTTCCATAGCAGCCCCAAGATCACCAACGTGCTGCTCAGCTTGTTTAAGCATAGCTGGAGCAATCTTATTAGTTGCTTGTTTCACAACCTCATCTTGGATAGCCTGAATTTCGTCCTTAGTAAGTACTCCATCTGCAACTCTCTTTTCCATATTTTCACTGGTGTCCAGTAGTACAGACCGAACAGTGTCATCAAGCACCCCAAGAGTTGTTTCATATGATGCTCGTAACTTTTCATCGTTAATCTTCTGCCCCATCTTTTTCAAGTAGGCAGTCCCTAGTCCGATAAGGGCAATTACTATGCTCGTTACTGAGCCTATCAGTACTACATACAGTTGTCCTAATTGCTCTGGTCCCATGCTATCCTCCTGTTAAGTTATTTTAATCGTTCAGCCATGGATACAGCCCACAACCGAGCTTCTCGCTGTTTCTCCTTTATCGCACCACAAGGATTGCGTAAGATACGGAGCATTTCACCTTCCGACATCCCAAATGAGCTATCTATATAGCTGTAAAATTCCGCATCTGTCATGTATGCGAGAGTAGCGAAGTTCATTTGGGGTCATACTCCATGTGAAATATATCCTTGTCGTAATACTCAACAACATCAAACCCTGGCCCAGCAGCTTCTTTAATATCATGCTTACTAGCCCCATTTCGCTTGAAGTCAACAGCGTTCTCATCATAGTGTAGTGAGCCAGGGTCATGATTACCTTCACCAATTGAAGTAATAAAGGCATCTCGATTATTACTCCAATAGCATTTATGTACTACTCGACCCCAAGCTTTACGCAACGGGTTAGACATCTTTCCCATTACACCTTGCTTAGTCCAGACATGAGTTCCATTATTAATACTCACTCTTCAACCTCCTTTCTAATCATAGACTAAAATTTCACATAACTTAGGATGTTGGGCGCAAACTTTTTCACTGCCATGTTCACTGTAGCTTCTAACATACTAATACGTAAACCGAGGGCATAACCCAGTTCATAATCAGTCAGCTTGTCCCGGCGGCTTGCAATGTCGTCTAGCTCTTTCATAGCTTTGACAGCAGCCACCGGCAATTTGTCAATCTGTGACTGTAAATCTCCATGAATTACTCCAGAGCGAAACTCCCAGTTTTCCAGGAGCAACAAGGTTGCGGCCTTTGCTTGTTTTATCGTCTCAGTCTGTTGTTGTTCCAGCTTCATGAATCCCTGTGTTGTGTAGCAGCCGGGCAATATCAGTAGACTTAGAACAACAAACAGCCACACAGTGTATCGTTTATTCATTGTCAACCTTTCTGGTCATTACAACCTCGCTAGGTACGTAGAGTTCCAACCTATTCTCCCGCAGGATAAATGTAATATCATCCCCACCACAGTTGATGTTGACAAAGTTATCACCACCGCTGACGTAGCGGCACTGGAGGACAGGAGCAATATAAATGCCGTCGTAGATTTCCAACTCGCCCTGTGGGCAGGGGCCTACGAAACTTCCAGAGAACACTACATCAAAGCTCTGGTCGTCCACGACCAGTACATAAGTTTGCCCAGCTACATCATCCCAGATTGGTTGACAGGCTCGATCATCTGCAGGACATGGCCTTGGAATTAACAATAAAGTCAAGACCAGTAACAATAATAATTTCTTCATCTTGCACCTCCTATTTATTAGGTTTATCCTCAGCCCGTTGTGAGCCAGGACTCTTACCACGTACACCTATCACATCAATAAGTAGTTGCATTTTTGCACATAATGTTTTTTCCAGCGCTTTAATACTAGCTCTAGTTGCACCACATATAAGTTTATGTTCAGACTGCTTCAATACTAACTCGTCCAACTCTGCTATAGTACTAGCTAGATTAATCATTCGCTCTTGCATTGGTATAAGTGCAGTATTAATAGCATTCTTAATAGCTTTTATAACTACAATAAAGCCCACAATAAGTGTGACTACTGCACCAAGATCAATAAGAAGTTGTGATGGCATTAATCTCTCCCATGTTTTGTAGTTGGTATGGCAAGGAAATACCGAAGATACGATAGCTGGTCATCACCATAAATATCTGGTATATCATCAGTCTGTAGTCGGTGAAACTTATTAAATGTAATTGGGACTACAGAATTACTTCCAAGCCAATTTTGCATAAACTGTGTAAATATAAACTCGTCATCATTACTTTCACGTTGTCCCCAGGTTCTAAGTCCAGCTTGTATTGCAGGATTAAGTGATAAGGTTGCATGATAATCTCGTGTATCTAAGAAAGGAATATGGAAGAAATGATGCTGTAATGCCATATCAGCACTGACTGCACCACCATAAGTTAATCCTCCAGCTATTGCCATATCTTTAATAAACTGATGTGCAATTGGAGTACCAAAGAAGTCGGTTTCTGAATTTAAAGCATCAATGAATAAATTTGCCTTGATCTCCTGCTCACCAGTCTTTAACCAAGTACGTACATCACGCAGCTGTTTTAGTACATCACTCGCATTACCAGCATTTACCTCATGCTTAATACCATTGTACACACCCTTGAATGTTCTACCAGTTCGTGCAGCCATAACAGCTCTACGTTCCATAATCTTATAGACAGTAGAACTGAACATAAATAATGCACGTAACTTTGGATTGTTCAGCCACTGTGGATTAAAGCCCTTAGATAGAAAGTTATTGTTTAGAATATAGCTGTACACACCATATGCTGACTGCTCAGGAGTCATACCACGCTTAGCAGCCATACCTAACGCTGCTGTAACAGATACACCTCTGTCAAATAATTCAGCTGTATTAAGAAATACTGAACCAGCATCTTGTACATTGCGTGTAGTTCGTTGTATTCCCTTCCAGGTTGCCTCTGGAATTTCCATACTAGAATCAACAATTAAACCTCGAAGATTTCGAGAATGTATCATGGACTTGAACATGTCATCTACCAGTTTTGTTTGACCAGCCCGTTTAATGCCAAGCTCTGCAAGTCCTTTTCCTATGTATGGAATATCTAAGGCTTTACGCATAAGCATCTTAGATGATGCAGCTACAGCAGGAAGTATTTGTTCTGGACTGGTTGCTGCAATCGTAGCAAACACTTTTAATCCATGCTTAAAGCTAGCGCTTGGACTGAGAAATAGTCGTTTCCATACCTCAAAGTTTGCATAGTGCGCAGCCAGCTTATTGCCCATCCCCCATACAACTGGATTAGTACCATTATATAAGGCTTTAAATCCTTCTCGAAGCCCTTCATTGTTTTGTACTAGGTCAGAGTACATAACATCTTTCCAGCCACCCGCCTCCCAAAAATCAAAATTCTGTATTCGAGCTTCTGAGTCTTTGATATAATAGCGCATAGTTTCAGCTATATCAGGTAACAGTGGCCTAGAGTTTTTATTAGTCCGTTGATAAAACTTAGCGAACGCATGTGCATCAAGTCGCATATCATCAATACTAGACATACGCTTTAATATATCTGGATGCAGCTTATGCGGAAAGTAATCTTTTTCAATTACTGGAATACCACGAGCTTTGTATCTACTTTTGTACGTATCAAGTAACTGGCGCAATCTACTAGCTGCTGCTTTATCATCAGGTGTTACCATGGTATTAAGCCATGGGTACTTATCTGTGCCGTCAAGCATTAGTGACACACGAACTGAAGAACTATCCTTAGCAAGTTCCCGCATTATCTCATCATGTTGTGTGTAATACTTATTAACACTTGGTTTTAGCTCATCAATGATCTTCTTGTTCTTTGTTAACTCAGCTTGCATAACACCAAGTTCATCTTCAACAGATGATACTTTACCTTTAGCAAATCGAGCAAGTAGCTTCTTTGCATCACCCTCAATAGTCCTTGCATTAGCTACACGCCAGTTATACTCAAATTCTTTACTTGCTAAGTCGAGTAACGGCTTAACAGCTTTATCAATCTTTCGATATTCAGACTTAATACCACCACGCTCTAGTATTGTAAGTAATACTCTTGAAGCGTTATCTACATTAGTCATTTCTGCAGCAAAGTTTGATGCTTTTAGTACGGCAGGATTAATCATAAAGCCTTTAGCCTGATTCATTACTGTGTTAAATACCTGCCCAGGTGACATCTTATTATACATCATATTAGTTACAGCTTTTTTATTGATAAACTTTCTGGCATTCTTTGCAAAGAACTCACCAGCAGTCTCTTCAGAAAACTTAATACAACTCTGAATATTTTCAGGTTTCAGTATCATCTGACCTTCTTTTACCATCTTAGCTACTAAGCCAGACTTTAGTAATCCTTCTGCAGCTGCACCTAACATACCAGCTTCAGCATCATCAGATGGCATCGCAGTAAAAGCTAGTATTGTTCCAGCACCAATACCAAAGGTCTTGAAGGCAAGTACATTATTTTTACGTGCATGATCAGCAATATCCATAGCTGGAATTTGTCGTTTCAGATACATAGGTAAGCCATTCGGATCTCGTACTATACCAGTTGGGGCTGCAGTAGGTGTCTGCATCTTAAGGAATGGCGGTAAGTTTTCATTTGGACCAAACTGATTTTTCCATACTTTGTTTAGTCCTTGCTCTAACTTTAGTAACTCTTCTGGTGTCTTAGCTTGATTAGCTTTACTAAGTCGTGAAAGTCTACGAGTTAAGTCTGCAGCTGTTGCGTCCATACTTGTAATTTTAGCAGCATCATGACGAACAATTGAAGCACCATATTCAGCCATCTGGTTAGCATACTTAGCAGCATCATCCCAGTATATAAGAGCATTCTGATCAGCTAATGCTTTCATTGCACCCTGTCCTGGACCACCTGGATCAGTAAATACTTTATCAATAAACTCATCATACCGCAAGTTCATCAACGCCTTAGTACTTTCTTTCGGATCAACTGGACCAGTTGGTATGTAAGACATACTTTGCACAGAAGTCTTAGGAGCAGGTAATGCTTTCATTGGAGTAGAAAGCTGTTTAGGTCCTTGTTCTTTAATTACACCCTTTGCTAACTGATACTGGTAGTCAAGTTCAGGATCAATTACTTCTCCATACTGCCAATGTTCAAGCGCTTTCTTCTCAATAACTTCTGTAACGTCAGCAGTTCTCACACCAGCCTTAGCTTTCTTTAATCCAGTTGCTCGCTTGAGTATGCCACCAGCATCAAATGACTTAGGTGTACCAGATTGTACTGCTAATTCAGTAAGTGCTTTACCAGCAAACTTTTCAGCTCCAGCTTTTACAGAACCACCAGCAGTGCCGTATGCAACTGCAAGTCCACCAAGTAATGCTTGTGCCTTGTCAATAAGACTATCATTATGAATATTACTACGATACCACTCAGTTCGTTGAATTGCACTGTAAATTGGCTTGGCAACTATCTCTTCTAAAATTCCAACAGCAGCTCCCATACCACCAGTTGCTAATGCTCCCGCACCTGTCCATGCTCCAGCCGCAGCACCAGTAGCAAATCCAGCAGCTGCCATTCCAGCTATATCCGTGTCAGTAGCAAAGATTGGTTCCTTCTTTAACTCTTCTGATTCAATAGCACGAGTTCGTTCATGCCACTGCTGGTATCCCGGTGGTTCTACAAGCTTTCCAGTACCCTTTAAAATACCAAAAAGATTCAGTGGGTCAGGCGCAGCTTTCTCTCTATAGTATTTATAGCTTTGCCCAAGCTTTGACTTTCCACGCTCGTCTTGACCAGCATACATACCAGTAGCAAGTGCGTCCAACAGTTGACCCGGTGAGTAATCAGTAGCTTTTCCTGATCTAATAATATCAACAAACTGTTTTTCTAGGTTGGTAGCAAAACCACGCATTGGGTGATCACTGGGCATAGCCTTGTCAACAGCTTGTACACGTAATGCAGTCTTTCTGTACTTTGGCTTCTTTGCTGTAGGTGAGAACTGTAAGGCAGTATCAGCTACCATCTTATCAATTTTACTTGGGTTGGCTAGTAGCTTATCCCAAGCGGCATATCGTTTATTACTCGCAGCTATCTTGGCATTAAGTCTAGCCTGTCCACCAGCGAATGCTTGCTGGATTAGTCTATCAGCAATATCCATTACTATCTCCCAGGAAGTGCAACTGAATTATTAAGTCCTAACAGATCATCTTTTTTCCTTTTTCGAACTATACCTGGTATATTAGATTGTGCAGTAACTGTGTCACCAGGCTGCCATACAGGGGCAGGTTTGTCTCTGCCAGCAGCAGCTTGCTGTTCTAGCATCTCTGGTAAATAGACACTAGCAAGTGCTTTGTTCTTACTTGTTAAACTGGATTGAAACAGCTCTTCTTCACGTAACGCTGCACCCTCATCAAACTGCCTACCAAATTCTTTGGTTCTAGCATAGCTTGGACCAGCTGCTGTTACGGCAGCCCGTTCTCTAGAAGCTCCCTGCTCTTTAGTAGAAGCTAACTGTCCAGCATTTGCAAGCTTTTGCTGCTGAATTTGAGTAGCCATTCTTAAATTAATACGAGCTAATTCATCTGCTGACTGCTCCTCGTAAGTACCTTTCATTTCACGCTCATTCTTTCTACGCGCTTTCAGTAATCTTGCTGCACGTTCTGGACTATTATACTTAATCTGTGCCCAACTTTGTCCCATAACTTACTCCCCCCTATTAATCTCAGTTGCGGTGCCAAAGCACCGCTGGTCCACGGCACACAAAGTACCCAATAATATTCACACTCCCGGAGTGCCAACTCACCCGGAAGTCACTTGTAAATAATAACATTACCGGCACGCCCGAACTCCACGGATTTGTGCAGTTCCCGGCACGCCCCACACTAGCGGTATTTAAAGAACATTGGTCAAATTGTGACCGAACTATACAATTCCCATATCCAGTAGTTGTGTTGGATCAGTGATATTAGCAAGGCTAAATACTGCAGCTGTTATATCAGTATGTACACCAGCAATAACAAGATCTATTGTCCAACCAAGTAGTATATCATAATTATCATCTTCTGGATCAACTTGTCCATGACCTACAAAGACTAATGCTGTATTATCAATAGCACGATTATCCAGAAATGCGTATGCAAAGTTATAATTTTCCCAAAATAGCTTGTTACCCTCCCACACTCTAGGATATTCTTTAGTATGTGTTTCAAAATATACAATCGTAGCATCAAAGACTGTCTCATTTGGCTCAATCCAACGCTTTTCAACTGAGCCATTTGTATCCATAATCAACTGGATATTCGCATGTACATCTGTCGTTCTTGACCCCCAATCAGTACTTTCTGGTCCATGTATTCTACTTACCATGTCAGCAACAGAGTCTGGGGGGTTACCTGCGTATGTCATAGCTACAGTCATAAACTCTGAGTCAACATCATCCATATCTCCGTGTAATGTTACAGAATTACTAGGTATACCAACAAATTCTACTATAACACAAACTGAATATTTATCATTAAGCCAAGCATAACTGTCATAACATCCAGTAGGACAACCTCCAGGATATGGGCAAAAGCCATGTGTATGGTCTAAAATTGGCTCTGGATACTCAGCTATTTCTGTACTAAAAGCTATCTCGCACTCATCATACCAATAGCTTGGTGGTTCGCTTGTCCATTCAGAACCGCTAACTAAAGATCCAGGACCACCATCAGCTATTCTTTTAGCATAGTCTTCCGGACTGAAGCAAATTCCACCAGCCCAAATTGCAAATCCCGATGAATGCCAGCCAAACTGCTCACCCACGTGCATATTATATGTATGTGCTGGTGAATACCCACGTGCCTCTTTAATATATGAACAAAGATCGACAGTATTTAGTGAAAATGCGTTACTTCCAAGTTTTGCTGGTTCCCACCTATGCGTATGCCGTGCATCTCCAGCCAAGACCCAGCCATGATCAAACACTGGAGTTGGTACCTCGTTTATCATAACAATGTTGTAAGTGTACGCATTAGCTATGTGTCTTCTAGCAAATAGTGCAATACTAGTAGTAAAAGTGACGCTTGTTTCTTGTACTAGTGAATACGAATCTTCTGTAAGATCATCAACATCATCTGTAGTACTATCAGCTAAAACAACTGCCCCAGCATTGTTAGAATCATATATTCCCCATACAAGGTCAGTAAACCCAAATGATCTAGCTCCAGCTGTTTGTACGCCTGCAGAATTAAAAGTCATTTGTATATAACTACCAGAACCACAGCCATAATCTTCGTAGTCATGACTTCCGCATAAACTACCTAAACCGTGCTCTGCCTTAGCAATAATTGTTATTGAAGTAGTTGTAACGTCAGCAATATGATCAATATATGCTGGTGGTCGTAAGTATCCAAGAACGTTTCCAGGTGTTGGTCCATCACAAAAAATATCACTCTCTACCGTACCTAGAATATCTAGGTAGTCAAAGTACTTAAATTCATATAGTTGATTGACGCCGCTAGCAGTAATATCAACAACCTTCACAGTTAAGTTTACCCAGTCTGGATAACCAGCTTCCGCTTCATGCTCCATACCAAACCATACAAATAACCCATTAAGTATATGGAACTGGTGATACTTCCTTTTTAATGCCACATGACTACTAAATTGATCGAATATATTTGCTGACATTGGATCAAATGCAGTACGTAGTATTCCAGAACAGTAGCCTACATACACAGTATCATCTACAGTGAATGTTTTTGCTTCCCTAAAACTAGTACGACCCCACGCTGCATCACCGTCAGGCCAATCTGGACTTTCAGGAAAACGTGACTGTAACGATTCAACAGATGTACTCATAAGTCCTATTGTTATACCATTTACAATTGTTGTCACAATACCAGCATCATCTAATGCTGCACTAGTAGCTTGTTCAATAACATCTACTGGGGTGCCAGGATCTGCGATAATAACTTCATCAATATAGTCAGAATAATTTCCGTCAAAGTCAGGCATTAAGTAGTAAAACTTATGTCCATTTTGGTTATGATACCCAGCAAAATCTGGATCAGCAACTTCTATATAATACTGTGCTCTTACCGTAATAAAAACTTCTACGTGGTAATATTTCCGCAGATCTTCGTATGATGGACTGTATATAGTAACAACATTATACCCAAACACTGTGGTACATGTAACTTTTGTGCCGTCAGCGAAATTAAGAGTTCGACGACCTTGCTTAAGCTGTTGACGATTAATATCATCCTGCAACCACTGTAAAACTCTAGTACCAGTTCCAACTAGTGTACGTGCCCTTAGAGCATTTCCAGTATAGTTAAAGCGTGTTGCCATCTAGAAATTCTCATGCCATACATGCTGATTAGATGTTGACGGACCACTGGCATCACCCTTAGTTTTATCGTAGTAGTATGTACTATTATAACCTCCAGCATAGCCAAGTGAAGCACTTGCATTTACGCTGGTTAATGCGCTGGATACGATCTGTGCAGCAACATTAGCCCCAGCCTTAGACGCCTCAGACTGAAGTGTATTCGAGCGTAAAGCAGCCTGAATATTTATTTCAGCTTGTTTCAGTGCAAGATCTGTATTTGACACAGCCTCACGGACCAGCGCTTCGAACTGGGAAATTTGTGCCTGAGCGTCTGCTGTAGCTGCTTGAATATCAGCCCGGTATGCATCTACCTGGAATCCGTATACTTTAGACTGAGCCTCAAGCTCTGCGACACTTCCAGAGAGACTTGCTTTATATCCTTCAATCTCTGCCAAGTACTCACTGACTAAAGCCTTATTTACCTCAACCTCAGCCTGCAGCTCAATACTTTCAACCTCAGCCTGAACCTTGACCCCTTCAACTTCAGCTACATATGCAGCAACCTGTTCCTTGTAAAGGGCTGTCTTTGATACTTCACCAGCAATCTGCGCCTGGTACATATTAAACTCTGAGGTCTTTGCTCCAACCTTCGCAACATAAGCTTGAATCTTTGCCTGGTAGCCTTCCAATTTTACTCTATCAATTTGAGCTTGTACCAGGGCACCCTGCAACTGCCCATTATACACTTTAATTAGGGAGTCGATGGCATTAATCTTTGACTGATAGATTGCAACAAGTGTCTGTTGTACTTCAGCTTCAATCCGCTTGCCCTCAACTGAAGCTTTGTATACTTCAACATTTACAAGCTGTGCACGAACCCGTTCACTATAGACTGCCGCCTGTGCTTTATATCCTTCAAGCTTTGTATTATAGTTAGCAACACTGGCATTGAATGTTAAGATTGCAGATTCTACTGCATACTTTGAAGCTTCAAATGCTCGGTTGGCTACAGCATCAGCATGCTGCATCAAAGAGTTTTCTCTGTTGAGTCCAGCTGTAATTGTCTCTTTAATATTTTGCCAAGTCAACTCAGCTTGTTTAATGAGGATATCTCTGTTGATATCAGTAAGAGCATTTGTAAACTTTCTGTCTATCTCAGTCAGCCGTGCTTGTAATGCACCTGGTGGTAAGGCATGTCCCTTAGATGCAAAATAATTAGCTGACTCGTTATGTGCAAGATCACGTTCCTCTGACAACCTGCTCCTGGCTCTAAGGTATATTGCTTCCTCAACATCTGGGTCAAGCCCTGTTCCTCCAGCAACAATGTCAGCTAGTATCTTTGCGTCTAATGGATCTTTAAGTATTGACTGATAAAGTGCCTCATCGTATGCAAATAGGTTTGCTGGCGGATCAAGTGTATTCTCTGGAAATACTCCCTCGAAAGTTATAGTATCAAGTGAAGGAGCCTCTGGTATTATTATATCAGCAAGTGTAGGTGCTACTGGAAGTGTAAACACCGGAGCTGCTGGAACATCAATTTCACTTGCAGCCGGTGCTTCACCTGGGTCTGTCGGAAGTGTTGCATCTGGCGCAGTTGGTAAATTAACTTCTGGTGGAGTAATTGAGAATGTTGGTACGTCTGGAACAGTTATTCCACTAATACTACCAAGTGATGGGACAGACGGTGGACTACCAGCATCCAATTCCAGATCTGGATCATCAGGTCTTTCACCAATAATATCAAAGTTTAAAATCGGCGGGGTAGGTGGGAATGTAACATCAGCAATAGGAATACTTCCAGCGCTAAAATCTGTCTGCATATTAGCCAGAAAGTCAACAAACTCGTCCCAGGCATTCTGTGCATATGTACGAGCTTCATCAAACCGCTCAGTTAAAAACGCTTTATCCTGTTCGTAGGTTTCAGTTCCCATTAAAGACTCCTATGCCGAGTAAGCGGTATAAATAAAATACCAAAGTAATCAAGTGAAAAATCTGCACCGTCTATATTACTGACTGTAAATCCCCAGTGTGTATTAGCATAATTTCTATTACCATTAAACACGCTGCTAGTTTCTTTGTCAGTAGTTGACGGTGTAGTTAGTGTAACAGTAAAACTAATGTCTTCACCAGCAGTACAAACAATCTCAATCTTACCATCAGTTTCATAGTCTATATAACCTTTACGAATACGCTTAGGATTTTGAATACTGAAATTAGATGCTGGGATGTAGATGAAAGCATCAATGTTAACTGCTTCATCTTTATCCGCACTACCAATCTCAGCTATCCCAGTACCATTCGCACCATAGGCAACTTTGTTCTTGCACACAACTGAGTTAAATTCCCAGTCAGTTACTTGTGTCAAGCCACCATTTACTAGGTTAATCCGTACACCAAGCTTAGCCACTACGGCCTCCTATGCATTATAATATAGTCATCGAATCGACCAGCCTGGTGTCCAGTAAGCATACCATCAAAGTATATTATACCAGAAAGATCTCCAATATTTTCAACATAGCCGTGCATGTCAGCAGTAAGTATTGGTAACATCTGTGCTAGACTACCATGTGTACCCTGGACACCACTACTAGCACTACGAATAGTTGCTAGTATAGCCGTTAAAGTACCAAGTATTTCCTGTGTGCCAATTATAGCTGAATTAATAGCTGGTAGAGTTGCAGCAAGATTTCCAAGTAATTCAACAGTGCCAGAAATATCTCCAACAATAATTGGTAAGTCTTTATTTATACTACCAAGAATACCAGCTTTACCAGTAAGAGTACTAGCTACTGACTGCAACTCAGCAACACATTTTCCACCACCTGTGCATGTACCAGATATAGCTGGTAGGGTATTAGTAATCGTCCCAAGTATACCAACTCTACCAACTATATCTGCGGTGATACCAGCTAAACTTGTATCAGCCAGTCCACCACCGAGCATCATAGACTGTACTATAGGTAATTCTTGTGAAACTGTGGCAGTAAATACTGGCTCTACCATACGACCAACAACTGACTCAAGTGATGCCGCTACAGTCCCAAATATCTCATACTCATGTATGTAACCAGTAATTGGTTGAAGGGTTGCAGTCACATATCCACCACCAAGTAGATATCCAGTAATCGGCTGTAGTGCAGCATCTTCTGCAGACTGCAGTAGAAAGTCAAACATAACAGCGTTAGATGCAGGTACACTATACCCAGAGACAGTAAAATCGTACTCCCGCATTGTATCCGGAGTAAGTTCATCAGTAAAATCTAGTACAACTGCTGTACTACTGGGAGGTGTGTATCCATCATCAACAAAATCCAGAAGTATCATACGCCAGTAATCCTGTCATAAATAAGTGCATTATATACAGCACCTGCAGCATCATCAAGTGCTACAACGTAATACTCAGTAGATGTATCAGACACAGTAAATGTAAAGGTACCATCACCAGCACTTGATGTTGTGGTTGCAAGCAGCCGTCCAGTTGCCCTATCATGTAAATTAACTGTCCGTGCAACAGCAGCACCTTCTTCCTTAACAACACCAGAAATTAGTCCAGTCATTGCTGATAATAGTATATTATCAAATACTTCCATACTAGCTGTAACCCAAGTTTCATGAAAGCCAATATCAAGAATAAATGTGCTACCAATAGCAGATAGTACTGTACTAGAGATAGTTGCAGTAACACAAGACTCACCGTTATTAATATTTACAGTAATTTTTCCAGTGCTAGTATCAAAGTCAATGACAATAGGAACAGATGTACTATTAGCTACTGCAATATCAACAGAAGCTAATAAAGTCCCTGGACTATCTACTGCACCAGAAACAGCTTCTGATATTCCAATACTAGTCCGATCTGTTGTATCACCGCTTGCCCCAAGACGAATAGCAGCAAAACTTTCATCTATTAATGCTACAGCATTTCGATTTGCTGCTGCTGCAGCAAACTTAATTGTAGTATAGTAGTCAGAATCACCTGCACGCTCACAAGGAATAAAATCAGCTAACAACCGTAAGGTACCAGTAAATGTGTAACTATTAAAGGAGTATAAACTACAGCCACGTACAGTACCATTAACAAGTGCAAAACTTTCCAGTTGTATCTGATCATTCTGTGTAACACGACAGTCATTTGACGATGAGACAGCATTAGACCATTTGCCAGTATCTATTGTAGTACCAGCAAAAGTGTCTTCTAGTAGTATTGCCATAATAACTCCTTACGCAGATGCTGGTAAAGTAAATGTTGCAGTATCAATAGTTGTGGTAGCACCTGCAATGATTGAGGTAGAACTGAGAATTAAATCTGCACCGCTAGTACCTACAGTACCATCAAATCGAAGCTCTGTAGTGCTTGCACCCTGTACATCATTTGAGTCATAGAACCTGAACCAAGCTGCTGTTCCATCAGCTAATCCAAGTCCTTGCCAAGTCTCGCTGGTAGACTTTTCTGCTACACCAGCCGGTGCAGTTGCCTCGAAGTGAAGAGCATTTGCTGGAAAGGCACCATGATCAACTGTAATACGTAATAGTTTAGTTCCTGCACCTTCAGCTGCGTCTGCGTCAGCTGGGATGGCACCAGAAAAGATATCAAGAACACCACCAGTCATTCCACCAACAAACCCAGTGCTTGCCATAATAGCAGCACGCAATCCTGTACTAAGTCGTAATCCCATTGTAAACCTCCTACTCGTCAATTAAGACTGTGTATACATTTTCTACTAAATACGCATTACCACTATTTGCATAAGGTAAGCGCAGCCTATTTTCAGTTACATCAGATACGCTACCATCAGCGGTAGCTGCGTAAATAGCATTCTGAGTAGTAAATAGTCCAACTGGCCCAGGCACCACCTTACCTAAAATCATAGGAGAGTATGCCGTTAGTGCAGTGTCCTCAATAACATAATCATTTAATACTGGTATTGACTCAAAATCATCTGGCGATGATCCAATAAAAGCATGTACTGTGGTTTGATCAGCAACAAAAAGTGTTCGACCAACTGATAAAATCATACGAATATCTGAACCAAACGATATGAAGTTTTCAGCTTTGTTTAGTCCAAGATAGTATAATGGTTCAGTGTACCACAGTGTTGGACCAACTGACAAATACATCCTACCTCGATGTAACTTCAAATGCTTACATACTGGCGGCGCCACGTACTCATGTACTGTATCTGGTCCAGCATACGTCCCAGGTGCCCAAGCATAATCTAGTGCATTATGAATAAAGCCATTTACAGTTCCATTACTGTAAAATACCTTATCCCCAGCACCGGCGTATCTAACCTTGGAAACACCAATATCTGTACGTACAGTAAGCATGGATAGATTGTCTGCTAACCTAACCAGGTTATCCTCGTATACACAGTATCCGTACAAGCCATCATGAAAGATACTATGTGCATCGCCTAAAACTTTATACTCGAATCCCTTACGTCTGCTAATACGGTAGCCATCAGTAATATCTACATTTACAGCAGCACGTAGGAACTCAAAGCCATTCTCAGTCCAGACAAATTGCCTTGGATCAATAGCAGCATTGATGCCCCGGTTCTTCTGAAGTACTGGAAGCTCTTTCATACGTCCCAAAATCCTGAAACAAAGTGTTTACGTTGTCTGCCGTAGTACGCCTGTAAGTCAGCAATAGCCCGATAAAACTTACCAGCATTGTACCCAGTGTTTACTTTTTCATCCTCATTACCATCCTCAAGTTCACCATATGCAATAGCTGCACACCCATGAACAAATAAGTCCCGGTGTAGACCAACTGGTGCCCACGTAAGCTCACCAGAGGTTGGTATTGTGGGAGTCCCGTAGTAGATAAAAGAAATAACTTGATCGTCAGCAGGTACCTTCTGCGTCCATGCCATAAAATCTTCAAAGCATATAGCCTCAATTGGACCAACTTCGTCAAAATCAGCATAGTCAGCAAATAGCAACTCCAACGTCGGATAGATCCTTAGGTCTTCACCCTCAGTAACATTATGTGCTGTGGCAATGTACGAAGCTGAGAACTCCGTGACTGTTGTCAGTACGTTTGTGCTTGTGTCACCAGTGGATACAGTAAAGTTACCAAGGGATTTGGTACTTGGTATCCGAACACGTGCGCCAATTATACCAGCAATTTGGTCAAGCAATTCAGAAACTTCATCCTCGCCATACGCACCATCCTGTATGGAATTAACTGCTGCAGTAATTATTTGATCTTTTGTCATAATAGAACTCCCACAATACCAAACACAGTTCGGTCAGAAATTGACCAATCTACTGCATTGGAATACGACTTACAAGCATATGCAATCTGGCTGCACCGGCAGTAATTACATCGTCACTGGTAAGTGCTGCATAGACAACAGGTACGTCAGCATCAGCACAGACAATAACATTAGGTTCATGTGTACCTGCAGCTAGTGCTGTAACAAAAGCACTCCCATCTGGAAAGTCAAGGCCAGTAGCACCAATACCACTATCAGCCAGATCTTCAAAGTAGAAGTTAGCATCAACCGCTGTAACAGTCGCACCATCAACTGAAGTTTCCAGGGGAATAGTACCAGTTCCAACTGTAATTGCAATAGTACCACCAGCAAAAGCAATGATAGTTTCCATGCAAACAGACTGAACCAGGTATACACTATCACCGTACGCAGCAGGAAATGAAAAGAAAACTGCCTCAAGATCGTCAGCAGCTGGCGTCAGTACAGCAGACGTCAACCAGAACGGATTCTCAAGAACATTGGTTCGTGCGTCCTGACGACGCAAGTCAAGCATACCCATAACATACTCCTTATGTATGTAGCAGGATTAAAAGATACTTTACATCAGTATAGTATACTGAGCAAATGCAATAAGTGCACAGTTGTTAGAAGAATCGCCGATACTAAATGTTCCAGTAATACCACCAGAACCGTCATTAAACCAGTACCCATGCGCAGCTGCAGCCGCTCCACCATTTAACATGGAGGTAAAACCTGCAGCCTCACTGTCAATATCAGCATCAAGCAAGACAGCATCTACATCAGCTGCAGCATTGTTACCAACTATACCAATAGTAATGGCACCAGTAGACGCAGCAGAGTATGGGGTAATAAGATTTACCCAAGCATTTAACAAAAACGCATACCTGGGAATCCGAATCAGACCAAATGTTCCGTCAGCCGGATCAACAACAGTTTTACTGCGAACAAGCCTGAGATTATCGGCAGCTGCATGACTAAAATAGTCGCTCATATGTACCTCCTACCGTCTCAGGTTAATCTATTGCTTCGCCCCAGGTAGCACCAGTGATAACACCGTAGTCTTGATTATCAAAGTACGGTTTGGTACAGCCGAAAATACC
>Ga0164318_10000533_pt1 | contig 29602 bp, 23 predicted proteins | sample GuaBasSedimGuay9_FD_113734 | JGI IMG/M metagenome (GOLD analysis project Ga0164318, IMG submission 113734) | Subseafloor sediment microbial communities from Guaymas Basin, Gulf of California, Mexico - Guay9, Core 4571-4, 0-3 cm | ecosystem: Environmental > Aquatic > Marine > Hydrothermal vents...
AATGACCAGCAACCAAGCTAGGCCAATTGACACCGGTGGAAAGATGAAGTGAAATCCTATTGTCATCGCAAATTGAAAGCGTGACAGCAGTACAGGATCAAGATCCATGATGTAACCTCCATTGATCTACAAACTCCATTTTGCACATATTGATATCCAAGCGATCTTGCATACTCAACCAGCTCATCCCAAGGCGACATCAAGTGTCATCATCAGGGCAAAACCGATCATTACTCCCATTGTCGCTGCGTGCGAATTTCCACCGGTCTGTGACTCTGGTACCAAGTCCTCGACTACGACAAAAATCATGGCTCCGGCTGCAAACGCCAGGGCATACGGCAGAATTGGTTTAGTAATTATGACCAAGGCAGCTCCTAAAACACCGGCCACAGGTTCGACGAACCCCGACAACTGTCCGTACCAGAATGATTTTGCTCGCGACATACCCTCACGACGGAGTGGCATGGACACGGCGGTTCCTTCAGGGAAATTCTGAATACCGATCCCGATAGCTAGAGCGACAGCCCCAGCCAGAGTAGCCGATGGCAACCCTGCGGCTATAGCTCCAAAGGCGACACCTACCGCAAGTCCCTCAGGGATGTTGTGCAGAGTAATCGCTAACACCAGGAGCGTAGTCCGTCGCCAGCTTGTTTTAATTCCCTCAGCTTGGTTGGTGGGTAATCCCATGTGAAGGTGAGGCAAGAGTCTGTCAATCAGTCGAAGAAAGAACGCACCTGCAAGGAAGCCGATGAGAGCTGGAACCCAGCCGGGAATACCCATCTCCTCGGCCATGTCGATCGCCGGCGCTAGTAGTGACCAGAAACTGGCGGCGATCATCACTCCAGCTGCAAAACCTAACATGGCATCGAGCGTCTTCCGCTTCATCTCGCGTACGGTAAATACCAGAGAGGCACCCAACGCTGTTACCATCCAGGTAAAACAGGTAGCAATTAGTGCCTGCAATACCGGATGAAGTTGAACAAACCATTCAACTTGCGACATTGTTTAGTCTTCTTACCGATGGCTTGGCTACTAACATTACCTACCAGTTCTCGGCGAGCATTTCAAAATGTGCCTGGGGATGGGCGCAGGCCGGACATGCTTTAAGAGCCTCTTCGCTTTCGTGGATATAACCGCAGTTGCGACATCTCCAAACAACTTTCTTTTCCTTTTTGAATACAGTACCAGCTTCAATGTTGGCGAGAAGACCGAGGAAGCGCTTTTCATGCTGTTTTTCAGCAACCGCGATAGCCTCTAAAATCTTGGCGATGGTGTCAAAGCCTTCCTCGCGAGCTGTTTCTGCAAACTCTGGATACATATTTTCCCATTCGTGGTGCTCGCCACCAGCAGCGGCCTTGAGGTTCTCTGCTGTGCTGCTGATAACACCAGCCGGGAACGCTGCCTGAATTTCTACCTCTCCACCTTCGAGAAATTTGAACAGTCTCTTGGCATGTTCCTTCTCATGATTGGCGGTTTCTTCAAAGACATGAGCGATCTGGACGAATCCGTCCTTCTTCGCTTTGCTTGCATAATAATTATAGCGATTACGAGCCTGTGATTCGCCAGCAAATGCGGTTAGCAGATTCTTCTCAGTTTTGGTACCCCTTAAATCAGACATCTTTCTCTCCTTGATTCATCATATTGCCTTGTTGCTTTATCTCACTTGTGGTTAGCGCCATTACCGCCGCCGTCGCTGTACTTTTCTCGTAATGACCAAGATATTCCTTTTTCAATGACCTGTTAGAGTATTGAGTAGCTTGAACTGTTGAACAAGCAAATTAAAAAAGGAACCTTTCTTTCCTCCTGTTCATTTACAAACTGCTTAAAACCAGAGGTTATGTCACTCACCCATAGGAGAGAATTCCTCTTTAGTTGCCCCGCAATCGGGACATTCAAAATCATCCGGCAGATCCTCAAAAGCTGTTCCGGGTGGGATATTCTGATCAGGAACCCCAAGCTCCGGATCATAAACCCATTCACAGACATCACATATATATTTCTTCATTATGTGTGTTCCTTCTTTAAATAGAGAAAAAATTGAATATCTATTCTACCCATTCCTTAATTCGGCCAAATCCTTTGCCTTTGTCGCCAGCAGTTTCCCTGCTTTGAAGCACTCATCCCTTATTTCCGGCGTGGGTCGATATTGCGCCTTGAGAGGGCCAAGCAATATTTCCCACTTCATAGCTTTCATATACTCATCAATTGCCTCTGGTCCGCCTCGCCCCCAACCGTATGAGCCGAAAGCGAAACCCGCTTTACCGACAGGACGTAAGCCCTTTAAGTACGTCAGAACTGTAGCGACCGTTGGCAACATTCCGGCATTGAGCGTTGACGAGCCAAAAGCAACAGTTGCAGCATCGAGTATCTCAGTAGCTATCCGGGTGAGATTTGAGCTACTAATCTGAATAAGCTTCACATCAACGCCCGGAATAGAAGCTCCTTCGAAAATGGAGCGCGCCATTTCACTGGTGCTATTCCACATAGTCTCATATATTATCAGGACTTTTGGTTTAGCGCGGAAGATAGCCCAATCCTTATAAGACTGAAGTAATTCTTGTAAATAATTGCGCCAAATCAGACCATGACTAGGGGCGACCATATCGATATCAAACGACGATAATTGCTCTACTGCTTTTGCCGTTTGCTTACCATAGGGCATGATGATATTGGCATAGTATATCTTAGCTTCCTGAAGTATTGTTTCTCGGGGTACCTCGTCGTCAAACCGTTGTGAGGAAGCATAATGCTGACCGAAAGCGTCCATTGAGAAAAGCAACTTTTCTTCAGGAACATAGGTAAACATGGATTCAGGCCAGTGCAACATCGGTGTTTCAATAAATTGAAGCGTCCGCTTGCCAAGAGATATCGTATTGCCGGTCTCAACAATCTGGATTTTCCAATCTGAGATATCGTAGTATTTAGATAAAACTGTCTTACACTTCTTATCACATACAAGTGTCGCGTTGGGCATTGCCGCCATAACTTTCGGAAGAGCTCCGGAATGATCAGGCTCGGCATGGTTGCAAACGACATAGTCGATATCTTCCAGCGCGGTTAAGGCAGAAATGTTTCGAAGTAAATGATTCCCATAAGGGGATTTAACAGTATCAATCAGCGCTGTTTTTTCGTCTCTGATGAGATAAGCATTATATGTCGTGCCATTTTCGGTTTGATAACCGTGAAAATCATTGATGGTCCAGTCTATATACCCGACCCAGTTAATTCCATTTCGCAATGAAGTGTTCATAAGCATCCGTTCATATATCAATAATGTACGTTTATCATGTTGAATGCGGTGGTTTAGAATCACATGGTAACGATTTATCCGTCACCTTGTGCATCAAGCCATTTATGGTTTCCATTGTTTCCATACTTTTCCGACGAGATCAGGTCCCGGTTTGAGAGTAGTTTTACCCGGAGTCCAACCGGACGGAGTCACTTCTCCAGTTTCCCTGACATGCTTGAACGCCTGCACCTGTCGGATTAATTCCGAGACATTGCGCCCAACTGGTGGGGTCATAACCTCCATTGCCTGAATGATGCCATCAGGATCAATCAAAAAACGTCCCCTGATATTGACTCCGGCATCCTCATCATATACACCATACACTTGACCAATCCGACCACCTTGATCGGAAAGCATGGGGAAGGGCACACCGCCATCAACCATCTTGGATAGTTCCTCTTCTTGCCATATCTTGTGAGTGAAATGACTATCTGTACTCACAGAAAGCACCTGTACACCGAGAGCTTTAAGCTCATTATGCTTGACGGCAACTGCCGTCAATTCTGTCGGTCAGACGAATGTGAAATCACCCGGATAGAAGCAGAGTGTCACCCATTGGTCTTTGTAATCAGACAGTTTGATTTGTTTGAACGCACCGTCTATGTACGCATTCGCCTCAAAGTCTGGCGCTGGTTTGCCTACACGTGCTAACATTTTGTATCCTCCCTGATTAGAGTCCTCCTTTGAAGACTCTGTTTCATCTGTTTTACTGTCACTGATTGGACCCTTTGACGGTTCAACACATGACTGTTGTTTTTCGGTCATGTTGACACCTCATTTTTCTACACACTTTACTCGGATGATGCCGGGGGTGTGAAAACTCGCCGTCCCAGTTCACGGTCGATCTGGAACAATCCACCCTTGGAATCGCCGAGCAGTTTGAGTTGTTGAACTATCGCTTTGACCGATGCTTCTTCTTCTACCTGCTCGTTTACAAACCACTGCAGGAAAATCTGTGACGCATGATCCTTTTCCTCAATAGCGATATCCATCAAATCGTTGATCAATCCAGTCACCTTTTGCTCGTGGACATATGATGCTTCGAACACGTTCAGAATAGAATCCCATTCAGAGGGGGGTGCGTCAAATGCTTTTACAATCGCACGACCATCACGTTCAATAACGTAGTCAAACAGTTTCATGCCATGTGATACTTCTTCTTGGTACTGGATACGCATCCAATTGGCAAATCCAGGAAGATCGATTGATTCCAGATAGGACGCCATTGATAAATACAAGTAAGCTGAATAGAACTCAGCAGCTACCTGATCATTAAAAGCGTCTTGTATCTTTTTACTTATCATTTAATTACCTTATATTCTTATAGTAAGTTAATTTTCTTTAAGAATGTTATCATCATACTCGGTTTCGAAACGCAGTTTGTGTCTGGCCTCTTCTTGGGCAAGACTGAGGAATAACTCCTTAAGGCTGCTATCATCACTAGCCGCTGCTAGTTGGCTGTAAAGCCTGTAAGCATTCTTCTCCGCTTTCATGGCGATTATCAGCGCCTCCTGATAATCAAGTTCAGCCGAGAGATTAACCTCTACCAAATTTTCGCCAACTTTCATATCTACAACCTTCGAATTGGTTGGGAGAGTATGTTCACCACTCTTGAGCGCTTGGAGTTTGGCCTTGTGCCCTTGTTCCTCTTTGGCGAATCCATAAAATACATCCTTCATGTGTTGATGGCCGACCTTCTCAGCTAGATCATTGTAGAAATCGGACGCATTCTGCTCCTCTTGAATGGCGAAATTGAGAGCCTCATCCATTGAATTGAAATTCATTTTGTTTCCCTTTCTTTTTTATGCTTTCCACAACCTATGCAGGTTGCAATACTCGCGAGCACTGACGCTGTCCGCTTTAACCATGAAAGTCGCCTCTGGGGTATCTCCCGGATTCAGGAACTGACGATACGCCTTGCCATCGGCTATCAGCTCAATCCATTCGATATAGTGTCTATCTTCCATAGGATGGGGCACGTCACCAACTTTGACTTTATAACCACCGTCGATCTTCTCTATTACAGGAACATGCTTCTCGGTAGCGGCGTCAACTGCGCCTTCTTTCAGAAGGGTCATGTCCTGTCCGCAGCAAACCAGCGTGCCACCTCCGGTGTGGATTACCTCCACAATGTTGCCGCATATCTCGCATTTATAGACCTGTAATTTTTCGGTTGCCATAGTTTCGACTCCTGTTTCTTATCTCTTGTTCAGCGGACACCGGCGAGAGTAACCCGCCAGCTGACCGTAATACTACTAAGCGTGCTCAGCAAGGTATTCGGCTACACCTTCCGCGGTTGGTTTTATGGCATCATCGCCTTCCCGCCAGTTGGCAGGGCAAACTTCCCCATGTTCTTCAGTGAACTGCAGGGCTTCAAGCATTCGCAGGGCTTCATCCACATTCCGCCCCAACCCAAGATCATTGATCAGAACATGGCGAATGATCCCCTCTTTGTCAATGAGAAAGAGCCCGCGAAGAGCTACCGAGTCGTCAACCAGTACGCCATAGTCGCGGGCGATGTTCTTGTTGAGGTCAGCCACCAGTGGGTATTTGATCTGGCCTATTCCCCCCTGATCTGGCGGCGTATTCTTCCAGGCCAGGTGAGTGTAATGAGAATCAATCGAAACACCTATTACTTCGGCGTTTTTCGCTTTGAACTTCTCCAGCGCTTTGTCAAAAGCGATAATCTCCGACGGACACACGAAAGTGAAATCCAGCGGGTAGAAAAACAGCACGACATACTTGCCGCGGTACTCCGACAGCTTCAACTCGGCGAACGAATTGTCAGCCATAACCGCCTGGGCAGTGAAATCCGGAGCTTCTTTGGTTACAAGACTTGACATTGGTTTTCTCCTGTTCTATGATTTTTTACTATTATTCACTTTGCGCTGTCTTTGGCCTGACAATCTGGGCAAAGCCCAACATACTCCGTGCGCTGCCCTACTATCTCCCAGCCTTCTAAGTCCGGCAAGAGATCATCAGCAGAATCGGGTGCTATACCATTAATATCCATGATTCGTCCACACTTCACGCAGCGCACATGATGGTGCCGCTCAATATTACCATCGAACCGAGCTTCCCGACCCGCGTTTGATATTTTTTGAATTGTTCCCGCCCGGTACAGCAATTCGAGGTTGCGATATACTGTACCCAAACTGATTTTCGGAAGTTTCTGACGTACAAGCTCATATATTTCAGTGGCAGTCGGGTGGGAGGTTACCTTCCGCAATTCCTCCAGTATGACCTGACGTTGTTTGGTGTTTCGCTGTGGCATATCAAAATTCATAGTTAATACTATCAGTAATAATTATCATTCTTGTTAGTATAACATATATATTCCATCATAGTTCCAAATAAAACCAGAATTATTAACAGTTATACTTTCGAGTTTTCCAAATGGGTTTATGTTTACCGTAACCACATTGGAAAAGAACTATTTCTATTGGATATGATGGTCAACAAGGGAAACAAAGGCGTTATCAAGAATACTTGATACCGTATTCCATTGAAAGCGGGCAACTTTGGTACGGGCACGATCTGGATTTCCGCCCCAGATGTCATTTTTAGATGAAATGTGCTCTGTCAGTGAAATCAGCTGTTTGGTCAATACCTCAGGTGAGCCATCATAGAAAAACTCATCAGTATTGGCGCCACCCAAAAGTTCCGGGTAGGCCAAGCGGTTTGGGAGCAATGGGTAAGCGCCGGCAGAGATAGCTTCGACAACACTAATGCCAAAAAACTCATGTTGAGCGGTCGAGACAATTACATCAGCCTTTATCAGAGCAGCTTCGTATTGTGAGCGTGATTGTTGATAACCCCAGTGATCAATATAATCACTAAAATGCTCATGTGCCAACTCGAATACAGACGGTATCTGCTGAAACTGCGGACCAATCACACTCAACCGGAAATCAGCTCCGCTTTGTTGGAGCAGCTTAAGCGCCTCGAAAAAACAATCAGGGTCCTTGTCATGCTCCCACCGAGCAGCCCACAAAATACGCAACGGTCCCGGCTTTCGCGGTTTACGAACAGGGAAAGTGTCTACGCCGGGTGAATAAATACGCGCTTTTGCTTCAATGCTGTCAACCAGTTCCAAAGATTTATAATCAGGCATATGGCTTAGGAAATCACGAAGACCTTCAAGGAAAGAATCCTGATGAAATCTGGAATTGAACCAGACCCCAGTAGCCGCCAGCGCAGTTGTGAAATTTGTAAAGGCAAACTGCAGGTCGCGTTCCTGCTGGTGACGGTCTGGGTAGGTCAGTTGATTCTCGTGGAAATAAACTACTGTTGGCAGTTGTCGAAGATGTGGACTGACCAATCCTAGGAACTCCGCCAGGTTGAGCATATCGGAACAGAAAATAGCATCCCAGTGGTGACCGTCTGTTAGCTGTTGGTTGACTTTTTCAGCGAATGTAACCGCACTGTGTCGCATGCGCCATTTCCACTTGTAACAGGGTAACCCCAAAATCGTCCACTGATGACGACTGCGCGATTGCCACCCATCAAGAAAAGCCCGATGGCTGCCATTATAGTACGGTTCAAGGGCAAGGACATTCATTTGAGATAGTTTATAGCATCACGCTCTATAATGCAAATGCAAGCGTTATAGATGAGGAAACATCTGCTTTTCGATGTGTCACTCACTGTATCTCAAAGTATTCGTCACTCTCAGCAACCAGGGCACCATCCGAGGTCGTTACTCGGATGACACACTCGTGTGAGAGCGGAACAGTATAAGGTATATACCAGAGAAAGGATGTCGATGGGACGTTTGCATCAATCGTCTCCCAGTTAGCACCCGCATCAGTGGATAGTTCGACCTTGAAGCTCCCCTCCCATCCATCGGAAGTCCAAGTAATGTAGTACTCGTGATCCAAGTACCAGATATCGTTTTTGGTAGGGCTAGTAACGGTGAGCTTAGCAATCGAGAGCCAACTATCAGAAAGATCATTGCAGGCTGTGTTCGAAGCCTGAGTAACCATGATCCAGCCTTCCCATCCAGCGTAATCCGGAACAACCCAAGTGTAGGAACCGGTATTAGCGACGCCAAGCACGATTGTTTCCCAACCCTCGATCCCGAAGTAGATGTCAACCGCTTCAATTGACCCCGTAGTTTCCCATTTGATCTCAGCATTGGATCCGACTTCAAGAGTCTCCCCGCCGTTTGGGCTGTTAACCGTGAACCCGGCAATGGTGAACACTGAATCGCTGGTGTCAAAGATCCCAGGCTCGGCATATGCCGCAGACCCAGGCTTATAGACCAGGACAGAGGCATTCTCCGTTGGTGTGTTAGGAATGGTCCAAAAATATGAACCATCATTAACAACTCCCGTAGCAATCAGTTGCGTATCGGAAACCCAGTTATCCAAGGAATAGAACAGATAAAGATAATCTTCTCCAGAAGCATCAATAACGACCCATTTGATTGTCTGCGTATCTCCTACCAGCCACTCCTCCCCACCATTGGGTTCCAAAACCTCTACGCCATCCATGGCCAGCCAATTAATTTGGGCCAGCGTGTTCAGATCATGAACGTCGCGGAACCTAATTTGAAACTGGTACGATGGGATGTTTTGCGGTACAGCCCAACGGTAGGCGCCGTCATTGGCCGTGATGGCAATGTCGCTCCAGTTCACACCATTATCCCGACTATACTGGAGCAGCACATTACTGGAAAGGCTGCCGCTCGGAGTCCACGATATAGTAGTATCCTGACCTCCGATGAGGAAGTCTTCTCCCTCAGGGAAGTCCGGCGTAATCGCATCATGCATGACTGAAATACTCCAGCCAAGCGTGTCCAGCGGGCGACCGTCAGCATCGGCATCCATCACACCCACTTGTACGTTGTAATTGAACCCGAGATTTCGCGGATAGAAGTCGTATGCTCCAGTGTTAGGAATTGACGCCGATGTATAGGATAGGCCAGACGAGGCAGTGTTTTCGCGCCACCAAATCTTGACATTTTCTATACCAGCCGAGTTCCAGGTGATTGGAATGGCTGTCGAATCGGTGCCACCGCGATCATATGCAATCTCGTAAGCCCAAACCATCGTGTCCGGACCGGTCAGTCTAATACCTCCCAACGTGAACGGTTCGCTAAGCCAGATGCACCCGCCGCTCATATTCTGCAGGCCGATGCGCGCTTGCGAGGAGAATAGGGTATCGTCGAGAGAGATAACCTTAGAACCGATGGTATTGACCGTGAACTCGTATACGGTATCAATAAATGTTACACCGTTATCAAGAGATAAATAGTAATTGAGTAAGCTGCCGTATTGTGTTCCTGCAGGGTATTCGAATGTCCATGAAATGTCCCCCTGGGGTGCTTCGAAGCCGCTCGTAGCGGCATTTGGGTTTGTCACATTGATGTATGGAAGCAGACGAAGTGTGTCGTAGCCAGCGTTACCGGAGTTGTCATATATTGTAATCGCCAGCAAGTCACCTGCGCCGCAAGCACCTTCAGGAACCCGAATATAAGCCGCACTGTCCTTGCTATGATCTCTGTTCCAGGTCCAGTTTATTGAAGTTTCTGGCAGCTTGTAGTTTTCATCACTACCGGCCTCAATGAAAGTGAAAATTGGATTGTTGGTTTTCTGGCAAAACTCCAGAGTACGGTCCAGACTGATGGAATCATCGAGAGACGAAGTCCCTCGTATATTGTCGGCGTCGCCGTAGGTGTGGGCCACTTCAAATACGGGTGGGGTAGAATCACTGAGGGAAAGATACGGCGTAAACAATGGTCCTTCCCCACCACTGGTGTATGGGGCAATGGTAAACTCAATAACTGTTGAATCGGAAAACGGTGTCTGAATGGCGTCAGATAGATCACTGTCGAACTGATTCGGTAGTGTCACCTTGGCTATTTGGTATTGTAGATAGCCTTTATGTTCGACATCTGCAATGGCGATGAAGTCCGTATTAACATTGTTGTCGCGGACATAGATACGATAACTAATCGGCCCGCCAGTGTAGCCTGTTGTCGACCAGCGGAATGCTATATGAGTGTCATCCCAGTCAGCTTTCCAGCCGACCCCCATGCTGTCGTAATCAACATCAAAACTCACAATAGTGATTGAAGCAGGAATGTAGATCGAATCAATGTTCGATATCGGGGACACGTTACCTGCTGTGTCACTGCTCTTAATTGCAAAGTAGTACCAGAATCCGCGTGAAAGATCGGTAACCCAGAGCGATTCAGGTGTGCCTGCTACCTGTGGTATTGGTACGTCGGGTATGAGCAAGACCTCTGTCCATTCAAGCAGAGTGCTGTAGCTTGTGGCAGAGCCTACGTAATACTGATCTGCCGTGCCGATATTGCCATCATCCCCAGGCGCTGTCCAAGTCAGAAGCACAGCGGTGCCGGCGGTGTCTGCAATAAGGAAGTCCTCAATCGCGGCTGGACTGATGCTATCTACCGGCATGGGCATCGTCGTAAACTGCCAACTTTCTGACCAATCTGCAGAACCGTAATTGTTATGAGCTTGTACTCGCCAATAGTAGGTAGTGGCAAAGTTGAGGCCTTCAAGAAGAAAGGAGGTTGAATCCAATCCGGTAGCAATAGTGGTCCACACGAAGCTGTTGTTGGACATAGCCAATTCATACAGAGTGGCGCGGTCGCTGGCCTGCCAAGTCAGGAGTATATTAGTATCAACATCAGTAGCCTGGTCAGACGGCGATAGAAGTTGTACAATGTTAGGTATGGTATCAGGAACCCAGTTTGTGTCCTCCGCTATCTGTACCAGACAGCTGTCGAAGATGAATGGCTTCTCTATTACTACCGGATTTTCTTCGTCAGATGCGTACATACTCACTGTATCAATTTGGAGATAAGTCGAGTCCATAACGCTGACAATATTGCGGGCTACAAATCTAAAACCTGCCAGGGTGGCGTTTCCGGCTGTATCCACCAGCAGTGTGGTGCCGTCAGTATGAGACATTCTGATCTCCACAGAGGATGGATTTGACTCAATAGGGGTAGCGGAGAAATTCATTTCCCCCGAGTTATAACCAGAGGAAAGTACAGCGCTATCATATCGAAGCAACGTGGAATCATAATACACGCGGAAGGTTAAATCAAAGAGGTTCTTAACGTTGAATATGCGAGCATCAACTGTAAAGGCTTTTCCCTCGTCGATTTCAACAAAGCGTGGTTGCAGTTTCAACAAGGATACCTGAGGATCAAGCGTAACCTGCACCGTGATTGCAATCCCGGATGTTACATCCGCCAACTGCTCTCCCCGGTACAGCACGTTGCCTGTAGCGTCCAGGGCTTCCACCACAAAGAGCCGATCAGATCCAACTGGAACTTCCAGTGTGTCACTAAAAATATATCCCTGGTCTTCATAGACTTGAACGGTATCATCAATAATTACCTGATCGTCAGCATAAATAACAATACGCAGACTTGTTATCATCTGGCTAAGCTCAGGGGATGACAACTTGAAACTGAGATCAACTGATGGTGTATTGGTTGTATTAACGCTATTATCGGTGCATTGCACTACGAAAATAATCATCAGTGTTGCTACCAGAGACAACAGCAAAAACAACAATCTAAACCGGGATATATTCTGCATAGTTTTCCTTCTCTTTTATTATTTCATTCCATAAGGATTTATGTCACTTTCATCATTAACGTACAGTAGACACCTTTCAGCCGCAAGAGCTTTCTTTTGCTGACCGTCTACCGATGTTATGGTTATAGAAAAATGATGTTGTAGAAAACAAATTTCATGTTATATTGAAAAAAGTCTACAAGTAATACCTGCCCCAATGGAGGACAAAATGAAATTTGCTCTGTCACTGACTGCAATTTTGCTACTTTCCTGTTTTTTCATAATTGGTTCAGCTTTGGCCCAACTGCCCAGCAGCTATGACCTGCGCGATGTTAGCGGAACCGACTATGTCACATCTGTCAAAAGTCAAACCGGCGGCACCTGCTGGACACATGGCGCTATGGCAGCAATGGAAGGCAATCTGTTGATGACCGGTAACTGGGATGCTGCCGGTGAATCCGGCGAACCAAACTTGGCCGAGTATCACCTTGACTGGTGGAACGGTTTCAACCAGCACAATAACGATGATATTGAGCCCCCTGACGGTGCCGGACTTGAAGTTCACCAAGGGGGCGATTACCGTGTGACAACAGCCTATTTATCTCGAGGAGAGGGAGCGGTTCGTGATATAGACGGGCAGTCTTATAGCACCGCTCCTTTACGGTCTGATCCGAGTTATCATTATTACTATGCTCGTCATGTGGAGTGGTACGTGGCCGAGACAGACCTGAGCAACATCGATCTAATCAAAGAGAAGGTCATGTCCGAAGGTGTTATGGGCACCTGCCTGTGCTATGACGCCTCATTCATGTCGGGGTATATACACTACCAGCCACCAAGTTCCGCTCTTGAGCCTAACCACGCAGTGGCTATTATTGGCTGGGATGATGCTAAAGTTACTCAGGCTCCCGAGCCGGGCGCATGGCTGATCAAGAACAGCTGGGGCGCTTCTTGGGGCGAAAGCGGATATTTCTGGATATCCTATTACGATAAACACTGTGGACAGCACCCGGAGATGGGAGCGATTTCATTTCAGGATGTTGTCCCAATGCCATACGACCGATTCTACTACCACGACTACCACGGTTGGCGCAATACCCGAACCGATGTCTCCGAAGCCTTCAACGCCTATACTGCCCAAGGTGCGGACCAAGGTGCAGAGATGATATCTGCAGTTAGTTTCTTCTCGGCCGATGACAACGTCACTTACACAGTGAAGGTGTATGATCGTTTCGAGAGCGGTGTATTATTGGATGAACTGGCCACCCAAACCGGCCTTTTCGAATATAGTGGTTACCATACGGTCGATCTTGATACGCCCCTGTTGCTCACTGAAGGGGACGATTTCTATGTATACGTCCAGTTCTCTTCGGGCGGTCATCCGTATGACCAGACCTCAGATATACCGGTCCTGCTAGGAGCCAAGTATCGGACTATTGTCGAATCCAATTCTAATCCTGGCGAAAGCTATTACTATGACGGTGTTAACTGGGTTGATCTGTACACTGACGACACGACCGCCAATTTCTGTATCAAGGCTCTCGTGGTCGATGCTCCATTTTTGGAAATCAACTTACCGGATGGTGCCCCGCAGTACCTTACCCCGGGTGAGCCAACAACTTTTTCAGTTGAAATTACTGACGGTGGTGAAATTTATCTCCCCGGTTCCGCCACACTGTTCTATCGTTATGACGGCGGTACGTATCTGACCGAAAGTCTGACTTCACTCGGCGGAAATTTGTTCGAGGCTACCCTGCCGGAGGCTAATTGCGATGATATCCCTGAGTTCTACATCAGCGCCGAAGGCGAAGGTAAATCGCTGGTGCTGAATCCTCCTGACGCACCCACGGATGTTTACACAGCTCTGGTTGGTACACCGTTGACGATCTTGCACGATGACTTTGAGACCGACCTCGGCTGGACGGTTGAGAATCTCGGCGCTTCCAGAGGCTTCTGGCAGCGAGGCGTACCGGTCGATGACGACGGTTGGGATTACGATCCTGCGACCGATGGCGATGGCAGTGGTCAGTGTTACCTGACCGAGAATACGCTGGGCAACACCGATATCGACGATGGATCTGTGCGTTTGACATCGCCGACGTTCAGCCTGATTGATGGTGGGTCGGTTGAATACGACTATTATCTCTATCTGACCAATTCCGATGGTGGTATTGATCGTTTGTTGGTGGAAGCCAATGATGATGACGGCACCGGCACCTGGTTCGAAGTTGCTCGCCATGATACCGATGGCGGTCTGAACTGGAAACATCATGTCATTACTGAGGATGTATTCTTGACGGTTGGGCTCAATCTGACAAATAGAATGGTTATCCGTTTTACTGCTAACGATGATGACCCGCAGAGTATTGTCGAGGCGGGTATTGATGGTTTCTTGGTGACTTCACTCGAGTGTGAAAATGCGTACATCTGTGGCGATGTTGATGGTAATAGTGAAGGACCGGATGTTGCTGATCTTACATACTTAGTGGCTTACCTATTCACAAGTGGCCCTCCTCCTCCAGTAATAGCGGCAGCCAATATCGATGGTGTTACCGGAACAGGCGGACCGATCGATGTGAGCGATCTTACATATTTTGTTGAGTACTTATTCTTGGGGGGTCCGCTGCCGATATGTGAATAGGCAGTAACAGAAGTATTATTCTTGATATATTGATAATATCCTGCGGGGTGATCTTCTGACCACCCCGCTTTTTCTATTTAGGCAATCGAATCGAAGAAGCATATGTGTTGATAAATAAAGAGACTGGTCTGGAATGCTGTAGAAAAAGCTACCCCCGGCAGGACTTGAACCTGCTACCCTCGGTTTAGGAAACCGATGCTCTATCCAGGTGAGCTACGGGGGCATTAACACTTTCCACATCCCCAAGAAACTGTAAAAACGTCGCTTGTCAATTATGAACTGGGCAGTTGTAATGTCTGTAATCTGGTTGTGTCAGCTCAACAAGCGAAATGACGTAACCGATACTCTCAAGGATTAGCGGTGTCAGGTGGAACCCCTCGACAGTTCCGCCGTCGAGCTATATCTCGCGAACTCCTACATCTGACTTGTCAAGTTCAATTGACATAACTACTTATGAAGGACTCTGCTCTTATACTGGCCTGCTGTGTTTTCAGAATAAAAAGAGTTTGGCTGCTCCTTGCGTTACTGATAACATTTCTCACTCCACGTTAATCTTTGAAGAGAAGAAAGCCGACAGGTTAAGTTGTACAAAGGGTAGGGTTTGATTGTCGTCGGTGACGTGGGCGACATTCCTAATTTTATCAACACCGGCTTCAATGTCGAGGAAGAAGTTGTTCAGAACAAAGCGGGTATATCCAAGTGAAAATCGTGTTTTTTGTTCCACTACTCCCGTCGGGAAGGGTTCAGTGTAGTCACCTTCGATATGTGACCAGGGCGCTGTCCATTCAGCATCAATACGACCCTCCCCCTGTCGCTGATGTGAAACGTGAAAGGCCGCCCGGGCATAATTGCCGAACCACCGATACAAGGAGACGCTAATGAGATCGTAGTCGTTGCCTAATACTGCCCCGATGGGTTTGCCGTTAGAAATATATCTATTGCGAGGAAGATTCTGGTTGAAAGTCCAATTTGTCACACGTGTATATGTCGCTTTAATATCTATTTTTGGTATCCAGTCGGCAGCATATCCGCCAATCAGAACTGCGTATTCACTCGGTTCCTCATCACCTTGGGATTTGCGATCAATTTGGAAATCATCTACCAGCAATTGGCCAAACAATTTGAGACCACCGGCAGGTTTAAGATCGAAATCGAAACCGAGAAGGGTGTTGTCATTTTGCCCTTCGTTGAGCTGCGAGGAATGGAAAAATATCAATGGGTTTAAATAATATAACTCTATTTGGCGACCGGGTCCCCCGAAAATAGCGGTTTCAAAGAAGCCTATTCGGCAACGGGAACTCAGATGGAGATCCAGTCGATGGCTGGCGAAGTACCTGTTTTCAAACTGATCAACATCGTCTTCGTCAGGGTTAAGCCCGTCTAGGTGGGCAAGACGATACGAAAGCGTTAGTCGCCCCCAGCGAAATGAGTAAGCCAGTCCATCCATGGATACATTTGAAGCAAGCGCCAGTGATTCTCTCGGTCCCCAGAAAGAAGCGAAGCGTCCAATAAAAAGATTGAATCCGCCTGTATGCACATACGCAAAAGCCTGTTCGACATCTCCTGCGAGTCCTCGCCATTTTTTGCCGGAGTAGTCAGGGTTATCAGCTTTACGTTCATCGAGTCCGAATCTCCCGTATATGAATAGCTTATCCAACGGTTGAGCAGCGATACCGCCGCGGACCGATTCAAACCCTTGAGCTTCTGCGTATTTGATGCTGGAAAAATCCTCCCCCATAAAACCAAACAGCGCTAACTGCCTGCCTGACAATTTACTAATCCATTTTACAGGATCCCGTACAGGAGTAATAAGATTTACGGGGTATGGTCCCAATTGAAAATCTTCCAGCGATCTCTCCAGCGCCTGTATATGCTCAAGCCTATCATAGATAAACTCATATTCCGGACTTCCAACAGGAAGTACACCAGCGGGTACTATTTGTGTTGAAAACGCTAAAAAAGCTATTGCGAAAAGGATGCGTTTGATAATTTTCCAATACATAGAGCTTCCTATGCTCTCAAAACGAACTTCAGTGACATAGAAGGTTTCAGGCACTTTTCGATTAAGGACTATCTGAACGTTTTTTACGATGCGCCTCTTCCTTTGAGAACTGCTGGTAGAGTGCGAGCTAAAATCTTACTATCCAACAACAGCGACCAGTTGTCGATATATTCCAGATCCATTCGCATCCATTCATCGAAATTGATATTATTGCGGCCGCTTACCTGCCATATACAAGTCAGACCGGGTTTAACCGAGAGCTTCCGGTGTTGCCAGGGTTGATATTGTGATACCTCCGATTGTAGAGGTGGGCGTGGGCCAACCAGGGACATCTCTCCTCGTATAACATTTAGAAGCTGCGGGAGTTCATCAATTGAGTATTTTCTCAAAAAGCGTCCAACCCTTGTTACTCGCGGATCATTCTTTATTTTGAACGCAGGACCGGACAACTCATTCTGACTCATTAATTCGCGTTTCCTGTTTTCGGCATCATGGCACATAGTACGGAACTTAAGAAGATGGAAGGGTTTTCCATTAATGCCTGATCGTACCTGCTTGAATAAAACCGGTCCCTTGCTATCCAGTTTAATAATGATGGCTGTAACTAGGGTCAGGGGGAAGGTTATTAGAAGTCCCGCCAGAGCGCCCAGTCGGTCGAGAAGATTCTTGGCAAATAAGCTAAAACGACACTCAGGGACAGCTCGGTAGGTCATAGTCGGTACACCATTGAGACTGGCCAGAACCGGTCGCGCCACAGAGGGTCGGTACATATCCGGGATTACACTAACAGTAACTCCCATTTTCTCCGCAACGGTAACCAGGGAACTTGTGAGGGGAATATCGTCTCTTTCAACAGCCAGAATAATTGCATCCAACTGACCTTTAGCGATGATTTTTTCCAATAGATCGGGGTGTCCGATTAAAGGAATATCCCGATAGCGCCATAGTTCGCTACGATGGTAATCGAGGAAACCCTCAATTGAAGCCTCTAGTTCAGGCGACCTCAGAATTATGTCGGCCACTGACTTGGCCCGGGGACCTGTCCCTACGATGAGAATTCGGTTTTGAAAGGAAGGGGCATCTCCTTTTCTGGAATATTTGGCTATGATTTGCAAGCCAAATCGTGTTAGATAACAATGCCCCAGTTGCAGAATAAAGTTTATACCTATGAAAGCTACAACAATTAAACGATCAACCGGCCACTCCATAAAAAACACCGTTGCCGCTATCCCCAGACTTACTTTCAATTCAGTGTCCACTACCTGCCAAAGGTGTTTGTGCACAAACTTTGCAGTCAGCACGGGTCGTGGCATGCGATTTATGCTCGACAATAAACGAATAGCTATTAGCCCCATCAGAGATTCAAGAATCAACATGATGGGGGACCCACTTGCTAATAGAGTACACAAGAGAGCAACAGAAGATATGATCATGCTTCCGAGTCGCCCGGTGAGTGCAATTAGAATTTTACGAGAAATTCTTTTATAATTCACTTCCCGTCCCCTTTTTTTTCAATTGAACTACCCCAATCCGATAAAAACATCAGACACAGTGTTACTGACAAAGAATCGTCATGGGAGTCGAAGGACTGTGAGTCTGTCCCTTGACAAAATGGTCCTCTTAAAAGGGGATTATCGACATCATCGGTCATATTCTTTATCTTTTTCATATTCAGAACCCATGCCGATAGTAAGTACCCGTTTCTTACTATCGATCAGGACATGTTGCTAAAGTTCATTATTCCCGACTTTTTGGGCGTTTACCTGTCGGTCGCTCGGCGGCATAGGCAATCTCTCTTTTCAAAGATTGTTCAGTCTGGTGACGATTTGTTCCGGAAACGGGATCGTCAATCTGACGAAAACGATTTCCGGTCGGAGCTGCGGTGTGTTTGTCGAGTCGCATCTTGACTGCCCGACGATCAAATGACTTCATTCGATATAGTTTGCTGGGCATCCTTTTGAAGGCGCCGATCATGGCATCGTTTGACAATGGTGATTGAATCTGGTACTTGACGTAGTTGCTCAAATGTTGATATCCATCGAGATTCTCTATTGTCACTTTAGCTCGAGCTAGGTTGTTGCCTACACTGGCCGGGTCTGCTACTCGCAGTAAAATGAAATCGGTTGCGGTCAATCGGCACTGAACCCCAAGGCGATTCAACTCGGTGGCGATTCGCAATCCCTCATCGTGAACTTCTTTCAGGTGGTTCTGCAGGGCAAAATCGTTTACCAAAGTTGCCAGGATAGTCTTTCGTTTTGTGGTGGATAATCTTACTTCAGGGAAATCTTCTTTGATGTGGTCGATAGTGCCTTGAGCAGCTAGCAGATATCCGGCATCGGATGATCGAATTCCAAAGGAGGCGGCAAATGATCTGAGAATCACAATGTTACTATATGATTCCAACAACGAGAAACCGGAGAGGCCAAAATGATCATTGTAGTATTCATCAATGATGAGAGCTCCATTAGGAACAGTCTGTGCTAAATGTTCAAGCTCGGACAGCGAGAAATTGGCGCCGGTGATACGGTTTGGATTAGCTACGTAGATCATATCTTCTGGAGCTGTGACGCTACCAAGAACTGAATCAATATCTCCACTGAAAGGGGAAACGCCTATTGTCTCTTCCAATGTTACTTCAGCGCGATTGGCGGCTATTTCCACATCTGGACCAACATTCCCTGCGGTTATCAGTTTGACACCAGGTTTATAATAAAGATTCAGCAAGCTGGTCAATACATCAGTCGAGTCAGCAAATGGCCATACCATTCCTATGGAAGTTTTTGTTTTCCGTGCAACAAGACTGGTAATGTCGTCAATTGCTACTGTACTTATGCTTTGTAAGGGATTCATTTCTTTACCTCTCGAGGTTGACGCTGTTTTTGATTGTGATAGCCATTACCTACCGCATGCAAATGTTAGCGTTCAGTTGTCTTTGTTTTTTGTCCATTGTCGGGATTGACCTGGAGCGATACTTACCACTGTTTACGAGAGATAATGCTCGGTTTGACTTACCCTCGGGATGCGGTCGTTTTGTTCCGCAGGTAAGCATAGACGGTTGTACCTGTGCAAAGGTGTCTGTCGGAAAAATGTGGTTCATCCGTCTGGCAGTTAAACTTTGGTTCCGACATATCATGTTACTGTGTTTATTGCAAAGGAGGTGCCGCTTGTTTAGTTTTTGAACACTATGTTTGTAACGTGCACTCGTATAACATGATACGCATTGTAGACGTCGCTAAATATGGTTCGTGTTGAATGTTATGTTATCTGTGTTGGTAAAGGTTTTCCATGCCGGAGTGAAAACCCTTCCAACAAAAAACCACCGGAGAACAGTAGAATACTCTTCGGTGGCTTTAGGAAGGAAGGAAATGATATGCAGCAGATATGATCACTGCTGCATGAGTCGTATTGAAAAGTTCTTTCTCCTCTCGGGTTGCGTGTTTTCTAATCACTCAGTTGGGTTGCTCTACAGTTTACTAATCAAGTATACAGATGTTAGAATCCCGGTCGTCGCTGTCAGCATAGTGGTCATTGTCTTTAGCCAATTACGATCCTTCTGTATCCTGCCTGGAACGACAATTACATCTCCCAGCTCTACTTTCTTGCCAAGTACTCCTCCGGAAAGGACTTCACCCCGGGCTCTGATAAGTCTGGTTTCTTTTTTATCAGCCTGTCGTGTGAAACCTCCAGCACGTTCAATATATGATTTCACCTTGCTGCCCTTCTGGTAGCTTATTGTGCCGTTTGAAGCTATAGCGCCAATTATTGATATGCCGGCCGGTTTGAAGGGAACAGTTATCTTGTCACCAGGCTCCAGAATTATATCTCCCCTTTGCCCTTTACTACTCAAGATAAGATCAATATCGATAATGATACGATTAACTGAAGTTAAATTGTAATCAAATGTTTGAGTCTCAAGCTTGTGTCCCAGACTGTCCTCTACGATGTTGTTCGTCCTCTGCAATTTATCAGTGATATCCAGTTGTCCCAAGTTTTGGCCAATTGAAGATCGTTTGAGAATGATCCCTTGTGGAAAAGCAGAAGGGGTAAAACCACCACAACGCTGAATAACATCGTAGAGAGTTTCATTGCGACTGGTCAGCCAGTACTCTCCCGGGAAGGCGACCTCACCCTCAACTACAATACTACTTTTAGGTTGCCACTCGGGAATTCTGCGGATATACAGATGATCATCCCTTTGCAACTCAGTGGTTATTTGTCTATGATCCTCAAGGGATAAATACATCAATGCCACGTTCCCCGTAGAATCAATACGTGCCATCTCAGCACGATGTATGTCAGCTTCTCGATTAAACGAACCAGCCAGGAAAATAAGATCCTCGACGGTCATCTCTTTATATAATGGGTAACGTCCCGGTTTTTTTATTTCGCCTTCGATAAACACATATCGATCACATTCGATTTCATCAATTGAGTATATATGAAGTGAATCCTGATCCTGTAGTACGATATTGGTGGTCTGGTCGCCAGCCAATACTGCTTCAAGAGAGATTGGGATAACCTCTATGCGATGGTTGGAATAACGTCGGAAAATATCAGCCCGAGGGAGATAGACGTCGTTCCGTTGGAGTTGCCCACGCTCCAGAAGATCTGAGACTCTGGTGGAGTCATTTCGCTCGTAGTAGCCGGGATGTTTCACTTTGCCAAATACTGAAACCATATTCTGACGAACATCAAAAATGGAATAAACGGTTATACGATCACCATCGTGAAGGACTTCATTTCGATTTTCATCGCTTTTGAGATTCAGATCTAATACCTGCCATTCTCCATTAGTATCAATACGTTCCAGCATTACTCGGTCGAGGTAGGCTTCCGGTGTAGGTCGTCCAGCCAATTTCAGAAGTTGACTGACTGTTTCCCCACCAGTTAGTTCGAAAATCGCTGAACGATTGACCTCTCCACGAATAGCTGCGCGAGCGCCGGCTACAGGTACAAACACAGCATCGCCAGTCTGCAAACGGATATCATTCGAGTTGTCCCCTTTAAGCAAGAAATCATACAGGTCAATCTCTGCTACAGGATTTCCGGAACGCATCACTTTGATATTACGCAGAGAACCTCGCTGATTAGGACCCCCAGCGGTAAAAAGCACGTTCAACACTGATGTTAGAGATGGTACAGTGTAGGCACCGGGACGTATAACCTCACCAGTTACATAAATACGCATCGATCTGATCTTACCTAACGAGACTGTCAGGTCAAATTCTGAATACACTGTGGAAAGACGATCCCTGACTCGATCTGTGAACTGTTCAAGGGTTATTCCCCAAGCGACCAAATCCCCTGCCTTTGGTAGAAACACCTTGCCTTCGCGGTCAATAGTAAGATTGTATTCGCGTTCCACTCGACCCCAAAGATATATAATGATGTTATCTCCGGGGCCCAGCACGTAATCATTGGCTGATGCGATATCAATAGAAGGGTCTATATCCGATGGATTGCCGAACAGGTTCAGTCCGAATGGTTGTAATTTTTCGAAAGGAACTATGCCATTAGCGGTGTTTTTATTATTATTCGTTGTAATGGTTTGGACAGCATTGTCTTGTGTTACAGGTGTCTCGTTTTTAGGTAATTTTTTTTCTGCAATATCACTTTGCTGAGGGAAAATATGGGGAGTCTGATAATAATCTGTTCCCGACCCAATTTCACCAGCACTGCGGCTTTTTTGGTATAATAACTTGATCTGTTCCTTGCTCAGTGAACTGATATCTTGGGCCAGTAAAACCTTGAACCAATTCAAAGAAATAAGAACAATGACCAGTACAATAATGACGAGGATCTTTTTCATAACATCTTCCTTCCTATAGTTGGACAAAGCGAACAGGTCCGACTCTTTCTTTCAATGTCCATGAATCGTTAGAAGCAAGGCTGGTGCCAATAGGGGGATCACGAGGTAACAATATGTGTAACAACAAGTAATGGCTTATTATGTTATATGCTTAGGCTTGTTTGTGAACTATGAGAGAAAAAATTTCTATAATAAATGTGCTTTTCTTTCCAACAACATATCTGAAATGAGTATAACATTTCTATATAATTAGAAGGAGTGTACTCTCTGAAAACATTTTCGGATTGCAGTTCCGCATTCAAATTTTTACATAAATCGATGTTTTGCTTTTGACAGTTATGGTGACTTAATCGTCACATAAATGTGCGAGCTAAGACAAAAATGTGTAATGGGTTAATCCTTGATTTGAGGACATCAAAAAAAAGGCTTATCTCTTGACAAGCATAGAAGCTTAGCATAAATTCACTTTCTGTTCGTGGATTTGATTGATGATTGTTCTATGTAGATGGATGATTGATTGCGGGTTTTAGCAGGGGTGTAAATCTGCAATCAAACCGTTATGCTGGAGAAGATATTGGAATGAAAAGAAAAATCTTGAGTTGTACTATAAGTACGGAGATGAGGATGGGAATAGTTAGATTCTCTGCTATAGCGCTGGCCATTTTGGTTCTTCTCACGTCCGGGCTTCAGGCCAGTGGATTTGAGAACTCTGGGGTGGGCACCAAGGCAAGAGGAATGGGAGGAGCCTTCCGGGCTGTGGCTGATGACTGGACAGCTGCATATTACAATCCGGCTGGATACGCAAACATATGGGACAACCAGTTGGGAGCCAATCTTGCTTTTGTGCACTACAGAAATGAGATAATTCCAGATTATCGCTGGGATGGTGTGTACGAAACTGGAATGTTCAATGATAAAACCAATTACAACGCCCACGAGATACTCTCTAATCCTTCTGCTGGTTTCATTGTGCGGTTTCCGGTTTGGGGAGAAACGGTGTTTGGATTGAGTGCTTACCAGCCGTTTGACTACAATATCACCTGGGAGATGTTTGAGATGCTGCCGGCTTACAACAGTGTTGCTGGTTTGCCGGGTGATCAGTTCCGTAATAATCTTGATGTTGTAGCATTTCAGTTAACAGCTGCACGTGAGTTTATTGAAGATGAACTTTCCCTGGGAATCGGCGTGCAACTACTCCGGGCGGATTTGCTTTACACCAACATTTTCTTCAGGGAAAATCCACTCTCATCCTCGGATGACCCAACTTATGATGATTTTGCGGACCGACCTTATGATCGCATTCCTCAATGGAGTCGCAATGACGGTTTCGGATATGGTTTTGGACTGCGAGCAGGCATGCTTTGGAAAGCTTCAGAAAAAGTTGATATAGGCGCGACTATTGCTCTACCGTTCCCTATTACTGTTACCGGAGATGTGGAGAACCGCTTCTATATGCCTGACAATCCCACTCTTTGGCAGCAACTACCGGATGTTTACCGTGGTACGGTTGAACATTTGTTCCTTTCAGGACAAACAGTGATCCATCGGGCTAGCTTTGAAGCGAAACTCGATCTCCCACCTTCAATTGGATTGGGAATGGCTTACAAAGCCAGTGAGAAGTTAACTGTAACAGTTGATGCCGAATACACTCTCTGGTCTCAATATGAAGGCTTGGAATTTACATATACCGACCACGTCCTTCCTCGCGGTCCAGCTGATACTTCCGTATTTGCAAGGGAATTCTTTACGGATAATGTTTCCGCTCCGGTAGAGTGGGATAACGCTGGTAAGTTCATGCTGGGAGCAGCCTATGATTATGCGGATTATCTCACTTTATTAGGTGGTGTTTCATTAGACCAGTCCCCGGCTCGCAATGCAGCTCAGTTTACACCGCAGTTTATTGATACTGGCAATAAAAAGGGGTTGAACTTAGGTTGTATTGTTCATATAGATCGTTGGGATTTAGGTTTTGTAACCAGTTATCAATCGCAACCAGATATGAATATAGACGGCTTTGCGGGACTTGATGCCGGAACAGCAGCTCAACGGTTTCCCGCTGAATACAAAGCCGCTACCTATGAAACTATCCTGTCATTTAATTACAGGTTTTAAGGAGGTCAGAGATGCATAATATGATTAAAATTATAGCAGTCTTTGTGACTCTGGCCCTTGTCGTAGCACTGGCCTGTTCTGATCGTGGAACGAACACACAACAATCGACTTTAGATCTACCGATAGCTCCTGGACGACATGATCACAGTTTCTATGATGAAATGATGGTCCAAATCAAAAACGCGCAGCAGATGGTATATATTGATGCATATATTCCCGAAAGAACCTTTAACCAGGATCCGCTACCGCTTGTTATCATGCTGCCCCCGCAGGATGGCACAGAAGAGTATTTTTTCAATCACGGATTAGCTAAAGTTGCGGATGAGTTGATTGCAAGTGGTGAAATTGTACCTATGGCCATTGTCACTCTTAAGAACCATGAGTCTTTCGGTGGCTTTTTCTGGGCAGGGCGTGGAGGAGGAGCTGGGAATTATGACACTCTTATTGGTGGTACTTTACTTGACTTTCTCCATGAAAGTACATTTGGGCTATATACTGATAATCCCAAGTACCGCGGTATCAGTGGTATAGGTCAGGGCGCCTATGGTGCGTTTCGAGCTGCTCTCTTGCACGAAGACGCTTTTTCTTCAATTGCAGTCGCAGATGGTCCACTGGATTTTGATGGCGCTGATGGCGAGAGCGGTTTCATAGATTTGTTCGAAGGTGTGTTGGCTGAACAAGGTTTACTCAATTACGCTCCTGTAAATGATACTGGCTGGACTTACAGGTTCGACAGTTCCAGTGCTTTTCCCAATGCCAGAATGTTTATCGGAGGAGCTTTGGCTTTTTCTCCAAACGATACGCTGGTTATTCCTTTCGGTACAAGAGGCTATCCGTTGGAACCAATTCCAATGATTGATACGTTCCTTGTTGATAGGCTTATATGGATTCCGGATTCCACTTTCTGGGCGTGTAACTCTTGGGAAGACGATATCACTTGTGTTGACTCAACAGAAGTAGAGGGGACAGAATCCTGGGACTTCGTTTACATTGATTCAACTCCTGAATTGGTAGTTGACACATTTATAGACACACTACGTTGGCAGATGGATGATACCGTGACTCTCTGTACTGAAATCGTTGATGTAAAAGAGAACAATTTCGAGTTTCATTTACCATTTGACAGCACGGGACAGCCGTATGAACCCATTTGGGATAATTTCTGGCTCCCAAATAACCTGGAAAATATGCTGAGTACCTGTGGCGACAGTTGTTTGGAAAATGTAGATATTTGGATTGCCACTACTAAAGATCCCAGCGAACAAGATAGAACCTTTGGATATCAGACTCGTTCCTGGATTGAAACTTTGGAATCTCATGAATTATTAGAACCGGAGAATGTTTATGAATACTCCGGCTATGAAGGCAAACCCGCCACAAGCGATCAGTATCTTTACGACTTGTTGCGAGAGATATTGATTTTCCACTCACGTAATTTCGAAGCGGCCGCCAGTGCTGCAGCAGAATAATTTCAATATGTGATTTGTCTAAACCCGGAAGAGTTATTCTTCCGGGTTTTTTTGCCACTTGCAATTATTATTTGATTTAATGTCAGTAGAAACGAATTGGATACTGTAGGAGTTTTGATAACTGCTGCTATGCAGGCCCTAATAGTACCGATAAGTACTTCAAAGTACTGATCTGTGTCTCCGGTTGTTTTCTTTCAAATACAGAAACCGTCCAAACGATACCGAATCATGAAGTAGCCTCTTGGAAAATAAATATTGCCTGTGAATATTCCTAAATGCACTTAGTATATAATGTAGCGTATATGGTTAGAAGCCGTAGGAGTGGTATTTATGTTCTGTCCCGGATGCAAATGTGATTTTATCGGCTGGAAAGGAAAATGTCCTGTTTGTAAAAAAACTATGGTCGAAAAGTACTTTCCCCGGTTCCAACCGCGAGGAAAGATAATTGACTACGAGGGACTCGCGGAGTTAGTCGGTGAGTCAGGGGGTAGGTTGGAAATGGAACTGACTGCTGCAGAAGTTGGCAAAGCGAGGAGATTCCGCTTTCCGTATATAGGATATGGTTTTGCTTGGACAAAGAGAATGAAAGGAAACCAGGACAATTTTCCAGTGGAGCTCTGGACCACTGAAGTTGGAATCGATAAAGTTTGGACATTCCCATATTTTGGACATGGCTTTGCCCGGGAACAAAAAATGATTGGATTCGTTGGTGGCAATGAGATAACTCTCGTAGCAAATGAAATTGCCAGGGAAAAGAAGTGGGGATTCCCGTATCGGGGTTACGGGTATGGTTGGACAATGGAAATGTCTGGCAAGTGCGGGGATTTGCTGCAAGGCAGGCTTATCACCACAAAAGCAGGTAGAAAAAAGGAGTGGCAATTCCCCTACCAGGGATATGGTTATGCTTGGGCAGATAGAGCCACGCTTACTCTGTCGTTAAATAAATGAGTAAACTTAATTTGCTAAACCAAAGAAACATGACTTGTGACTCCCCTGACATAATTGGAATGTTCCTTTACTCTACACTTGAAATTGTATGAGATAACAGCTTAAGTAATACCTTACCAAGCCGTTTCCTTCAGGTGGGGGTACAGTGCAGCGAAGTTACCGGCGTTGCATTTGTTTCTCATATTGTGCTATGCCTCTTAATACCCCTCAAGTTTCTGCCCTTCGCATCCGTTAACAATAGTATGGATCAGTCATTACCATCACAAATTCTTCAGTATGCTTTGGCCGAGAAGCTTGGTGAAAATAGAGTTGGTGAAATATATCAGGCTTGGGATTCAACAATGGAGAGAATTGTGGTTCTCAGGCTGGTACCTGCTGAACTTAGTAGCAACCGAGTGTTCAGAACACAATGCCTGTCTACTTTACGAACGATGGCTGGCATGGCTCATGCCAACATCGGTGGCGTCTTTAGTGCTACCGAGGTTGATGGAAAACTGGTTATAGTCCTTGAGTATATTCCAGGTACAACTCTAAAGGAAATGATAACTTCAGGTCCGCTCGACAACGTTGAGTTCCTCCGAATCGCCATACCTATAATCCGAGGTTTGAAATATGCTCATGAGCATGGTATTGTCCACGGAAATATAAGGCCATCAAATATCATTATAGCGGAAGACGGCGTTGTAAAACTGATGGATTTTGGGCTTTCCCTTCATATTGTTGAAGAAAGTCTTTCGTCTATCGACACTGACCTGAGGGTGGTCAGATACCGTTCGGTTGAGCATGTCCTCAATAGTGATATCACACCAACATCGGATATTTTCTCAATTGGAGCTGTTTTCTGGGAACTTCTTACCAGTAAACCAGCATTTGTTGGGAATTCGGTCCAAGAAATCGAGGATGCCATTCTGAATGGACGATTAGATTTTAATCTTCTTTACACTAAGTACAAACTGCCCGGTGATACGGTTCTCTTGCTCGAGAACCTATTGGCAAGAAAGCCTGATGATCGGTTCAGCAGTACCAATGAACTATTAGTTACACTTGAAGCCATGCAGTCGTTCGAGGAGGGCAATGCTACTCGTACTTTTTTCCATGTCAGACCTTCAACGCCGCGTCAGTATTTGCTGCTTTCCCTTTTAGCTGTTCTGATGGTCATTCTGTGGCTTGTGTTAACGACTGTAGGTCGGTAGAAGGGCGCCAATTCAAAGAGCTGCTTTCTTGTGTAGTCTTACTTGGTTATTTTTCGAAAATGCCAACACACGGTGTCGCCAGTTCGGGTCAGAAAACGGTCACAGGCTACCTGCCCTACTGATCCATTCACCGAATACAGCCAGTACATTCCATCCCCGTTTTCAACAGAGTCGATACCGGTAACAAATACTCCCATAACAGACGATTTCTTCTCCACTTGGTGATTGCTCTCAAGCACGTCGAGGACAGTCATCGATTCAGCTCCAGCTATTTCAATCACAATGCTGTCGGTATAGCCTTCTTTACCGACTGTATCGGAATCAATACCGCCTGTTGTAGAATTGTCATCTACTTTCTTAATGCATGCTAAAGGGTACACTAAACAGACTACAAGGACAGCGATTATCAAAGAGACAGTTTTTTTATTGAGATGGCTCATAGGTCTTTCCTCAAAACCGATTATTTTATATTAAGAAATAACTCAGATTTGCATTATACAAGAGTTGTTTTAATTCTTATATTCTCTTGATTTTGCATTGCCAAGTAGTCATTGATTCACATGGTTTTCACCACAAAACGAACCATTTATTCTAATCCATATTATAAAAGAACGGCATAATGATTGCAATAACAGTAAGACTATCAAGTGCAACTTTCCCTAAATTCGCTTGCGGAATTTGATTGCTGTAGCTATTTTTGAGGCCTGTTATCAGACTGTCTATTAACAGAAGTGCTGTTGAGGATTGTAGATTATTAAAATGGAAAATACATGTCAAATAAAGTGATTCAAACATGAAAGAACTACTGTCAGGAAATGAAGCGGTCGCTCGCGGTGCCTATGAAGCTGGTGTCAAGGTAGCTGTGGCCTACCCCGGGACCCCTTCAACGGAGATACTGGAAACGCTCGCGGCTAAATACCGATCGATATATTCACAGTGGTCTCCGAATGAAAAGGTGGCTTATGAAGTCGGTATTGGCGCTTCGCTCGGTGGAGCGAGGACACTGGTTGCCATGAAGCATGTGGGTGTCAATGTCGCAGCCGATCCGTTTATGACACACTCCTATACAGGTGTCAACGCCGGGTTTGTGCTGATATCGGCTGACGACCCCGAAATGCATTCTTCGCAAAACGAACAGGACAACCGCTTCTACGCTCGTTTCGCTCAGGTACCGATGCTGGAGCCGTCGGATTCCCAAGAATCAAAGGACATGCTCCTTATAGCACTAGAAATATCCGAACAGTTTGACACGCCGGTTATGCTGCGCATGACTACCCGCATTTCACACTCCAAGGGTATTGTAGAGCTCGGCGAACAGGTAAATATCGAAGGTGAAAAGTTCGTCAAAGAACCGACTAAATACGTTATGGTTCCCGGTAACGCATGTGGCCGCCACATTTTAGTGACCGAACGTTTGGAAAAACTCAAAGAGTATTCCGAAAAAACGACATTGAACATAATTGAGAACAACGGTTCCAAAGTTGGCATCATCTCTGGTGGTGTTGCCTATCAATACGCCAAAGAAGTTTTACCAGATGCTGATTACCTCAAGCTCGGTTTTAGCTATCCGCTTCCAATGAA
>Ga0164318_10000534_pt1 | contig 29597 bp, 30 predicted proteins | sample GuaBasSedimGuay9_FD_113734 | JGI IMG/M metagenome (GOLD analysis project Ga0164318, IMG submission 113734) | Subseafloor sediment microbial communities from Guaymas Basin, Gulf of California, Mexico - Guay9, Core 4571-4, 0-3 cm | ecosystem: Environmental > Aquatic > Marine > Hydrothermal vents...
GGTAGTGGGCACTCTACGTAGAAGTAGTCGTCGCCACCGATAAGCTCGTATTCCTGACCGCAGGTGGGGCACACGATGCCGGACATACCCATCTCTTCCTGATCCCTGGGGTACCTGTCGTGAGTTGCGAAAAAGATTGCCGCCTGACTGGCAATAGTCCTCATATTGGCTCTGCAGGCATTCTGCTCTTCCTCGGGAGTCTGGGGTTCTTCAGGCCAGCTTGGTACACCGTCATCAATGTTTCCATGGTTCGGGCTGAACGGCAGAGGACACTCTATGTAGAAATGATCACCGCCACCGATAATCTCGTATTCTTCACCGCATTCAGGGCAGACAATCCCCGACATTCCCATTTCTTCCTGATCTCTGGGATACCTGCCGTTTTCAGCATAAAAAATAACAGCCTGGCCGGCCAGTGTTCTCATATTGGTGTGACACTGTCGTGTGTTGGTGTCAAAGCTGTTCTCACCACTCATACCGGTTGGGAGTGCAGGAGCTGTCAGATTGTCATCAGAAGTTGTGCATGCAGCAGACAGAATAAACAAAACTGCTACACCAATCACCGAAAAAGTACGCATTATTACCTCCCTGTATGACTATAAGCTAAACGAAATATTGGCTAAAAATGCAACGCCGTCAAGTAGTTCCGGTATTTGTATACCGTAGCGTTTCCGCTATAATAACTGCGTACGGCAGGGAGGAAAGTGTGGAGCAGACAAAAGCCATTCTGGAAAGTATTTCAGACGGTGTATTTACAGTTGATTCAAACTGGAAAATAACTTCTTTCAACAGGGCTGCCGAGGAGATAACCGGAATTTCCAGGGAAGAAGCAATTGGAAGGGAGTGCAGCGAGGTTTTCCGGTCATCCATGTGCGAAACTGCTTGTGCTCTCAGGGAATCCATGGCGTCGGGAAAACCGGTTCTCTACCGGTCAGGATATATTGTTGATTCCGACGGTGAACGAATACCTGTGAGTGTTTCCACTGCAGTGCTTCGAGATGAAAACGGTTCAGTGCTGGGCGGTGCTGAAACATTCAGAGACCTCAGCGAAATACAGAGCCTTCAGAAACAGCTTTACGAGACTTACCGGGTGGAAGACTTCGTAAGCAGAAGCCCATCTATGCAAAAGGTTTTCAAAATCATACCAGCGGTTGCATCATCTCCTGCCACCGTTCTTATTCAGGGAGAAACAGGCACAGGGAAAGAAGTGCTTGCCAGAGCAATACACTCAAGCGGTTCCAGAAGCGGGGAACCGTTTGTTGCCGTTAACTGCGGAGCCCTTCCAGATACCCTGCTGGAATCGGAGCTTTTCGGTTATGCCAGAGGGGCATTCACCGGTGCGGCTCACAGCAGGCAGGGAAAGTTTGAAGCTGCCGGCAGGGGAACCTTGTTTCTGGATGAAATCGGTGATGTAAGTACGGCAATGCAGGTAAAACTGCTCCGGGTTCTTCAGGAAAAAACGATAACACCTCTGGGCTCAAACGAGGAAATAAAGGTAAACGCCAGAATTATCTGTGCCAGCAACAAAAATCTTTCACAGCTGGTGGAGTCCGGTGAGTTCAGGCAGGATCTGTTCTACAGAATCAATGTGGTAAAACTTGATATTCCTCCTCTGCGTGAGCGTCTGGAGGATATTCCGCAGTTGCTTGAGGCTTTGCTTAAAAGGCATTCTTTTGCCCTGGGTGTTGATGTGAAGGATTATGACCCCCAGATACTTCCTCTGCTCATGGGCTACAACTGGCCAGGTAATGTACGGGAACTCGAGAATTTTGTTGAAAGGGCTGTTGTGCTTTCCAGGGAAGGGCTTGTTTCATTCGGTGATCTACCTCCTGAGATAATTCCGGAAAAAAGTGTTCACCATTCGGATGCGGGAACCTTGCGCAATGCAAGGGCAGACACGGAGAAGCAGATGATTGTTCAGGCTCTGGAGAACAACCGGTTCAACAGAACTGCTGCTGCCGCGGAACTGGGCATTCACAAAACAACGCTCTACAGAAGAATCAAGGCACTTGGCATCTCTCTTCCCAGTTCCGACGGCCGTAGCAGTAATGCAACGAATACCACTTAATACAGTATTACTAATGCTACGGTTAGTGCAGTTTCACTCTGTCGTTGTTAAGTGTATATTGTGTATTAGCAGGTAGATACTTAGAATACATGTTTCTGGCACGCAATATGCATACAGGAGCTGTGGAGGTGAACAAGGTGAGATTGGCTATCACAGTGTGGAACGGTAGAATTGCTCCTGTGTTTGATGTCGCAGGTACGCTGAGGCTTGTTGAACTCAGTGGCGGCGCCGTCGTACAGGATCAACTGCTGAGTTTTCCCAGGGATGGCGGGATGTTCAGCAGAGTAACTTCTCTGTCACAGCAGAAAATTGATGTTCTCGTTTGTGGCGCGGTTTCAAGACCTGTTCACCGGATGCTTGCTGACTCGGGAATAGAGGTTCATTCCTTCGTGTCCGGGGATGCTGAAGAAGTTCTAGAAGCATTTCTTAACGGCAGCTTTGATGATGCAGCCTATTTTATGCCCGGTTGTGGCAGAGGGCGGGGTCGTCAGGGCCGCGGAAGAGGTGCAGGAATTGGCAGACGGGGAAGAAACGGTGGTTTCGGCCCGGGATGGAAAGAGGTGTAGAATGCCACGTGGAGACAGAACAGGACCCTACGGAACAGGACCCCGCGGAGGTGTCTGCGTAGGAGCAGGTGTTAACAGATTTTCCGGTTACGGCGGTGGACGCGGTATGGGCCGTGGAGCTGGCAGAGGCGCCGGATGGGGCGCAGGCTGGGGAGCCGCTCCCGGTTACGGTATGGGTTACGGAAGAGGGTATGCTGCCGGTTACTACCCGGCCAGCCCTGAAGCCGAAAAGGAGGCTCTGGAGTTTCGCGCAAAGGAACTCGAAAGAGAACTTGCCGTACTGAAGAGCAGGCTGGAAGAAAACTCCGCTAACACGGAGAGCTAACCTGAAACAGGTCAGCCGGTATTTCTCATTGAGTATACCGGCTGACCGTTTGATATGGAGGAAATCAGAATGAAAATTGCAGTTCCAAGCCCTGGAAGAACCCTTGAATCGTCTGTTGACGGCAGATTCGGAAGAGCGGCGGGATTCATCGTATACAACACGGAAGACGGATCATTTACTCTGGCAGACAACGGGCAGAACATGAATGCCGGCCAGGGTGCGGGAGTGCAGGCGGCTCAGAACATTGCGGCAACTGGAGCCGATGTGGTTATTGCGCCAAGTTTTGGCCCCAAAGCGTTTCAGGTACTGAAGGCTGCCGGTGTAAAGATGGTCTTCAGTATTGTGGGAACTGTCAAGGAAAACATTGAAAGCTTCATTGCGGGCAAACTGAAAGAATCCGACAATGCAAATGTGGAAGGTCACTGGTAATGAGAATTGCTGTAGCATCCGGTAAAGGGGGAACTGGAAAGACCACGGTTGCCGTGGCACTGACCCTTGCCAGTCAGGAGCCGGTGGTTTACGCCGATTGTGACGTGGAAGAGCCGAATGGAAGCATTTTTCTCAGACCCGAAGTTGACAGGGTCGAGAAAGTTCTTGTTGAAGTGCCTAAAATAGACGAGTCAAAGTGCAATGCATGTGGAGACTGTGCAAGGTTCTGTCAGTTCAACGCTCTCGTTTCCTTCAACACACCTCCTCTTGTTTTTCCCGATCTGTGCCACAGCTGTGGAGGATGTGAGCTGGTGTGCCCAACCGGGGCTATCTCATGGAGAAAAGTACCTATTGGTGAGATTTCACTGGGAACCAGCGACGGTGGCAGGATCAGTGTGATTCAGGGTAAACTGGATGTTGGCGGTTCACTGGCGCCGCCTGTGATAAGGCAGGTGAAAACTTACCTGACCGATGATGTGTTCACCGTGGTGGACAGCCCACCAGGAACGTCATGTCCGGTGATAGAATCTCTGGGAGAGGCGGATTATGTGCTGCTTGTAACGGAAGCAACACCCTTCGGTCTGCATGACCTGAAGCTGGCAGTGGAAACCGTTCGAGAACTGGGAACGCCGTTCTCTGTTGTTATCAACCGTTTTGACGAAGGAGACAGCGGAGTGGAAGACTACTGCGCCAGTGAGAAGATACACATCATGGTTAAAATACCACACAGGCGGGAGATGGCAGAAGCCTATTCCAGAGGTGGAAACCTTTTTGATGCGATACCTGAATTGCTGGATATTTTCAGAAGTATTCCAGAGAGAATTGAAAAGGGGGTGGGGGTATAATGAAAGAGATCGTGATAATCAGCGGCAAAGGCGGAACCGGGAAAACCAGTATTACCGGGTGTTTCGCCGCACTTGCTGAAAATGCGGTTCTTGCAGACTGCGATGTTGATGCAGCGGATCTGCACATGCTTCTTGCCCCTCAGGTAATAGAAACAACGGACTTTATCAGTGGTCATCAGGCTGTGATAAGAGAAGATGACTGCACTGCCTGCGGTGTATGCATGGAGAAATGCAAGTTTAACGCAATCAAGCTTACTGAAGAGGGTAAATGCAGGGTTGAGCCGTACAGCTGTGAAGGATGTAAGGTGTGTGTTCAGGTGTGTCCAGTCAACGCTATTGATTTTCCGGAAAGTCTGTGCGGTGAGTGGTACTTTTCCCACACCAGGTTTGGACCGATGGTTCACGCAAAACTTGGAATCGGGCAGGAAAACTCAGGCAAGCTTGTGAGTACCGTGAGGCGCGAGGCTGCTGCCAGGGCGAAGGAACTGGATAAGGACCTTGTTATTGTTGACGGACCTCCAGGGATCGGCTGCCCGGTTATTGCATCCATTACAGGTGCTTCTCTGCTTGTTGTTGTCACAGAGCCGACTATATCCGGAAAACACGATATGAAAAGAGTGCTTGAACTTGCAAAGCACTTCTCCATACCGGCACTTGTGATAGTGAACAAGTGGGATATCAATCCTGAGATGACACGGGAGATAGAGAAAGATACAGTTGCCGGTGGTGCCCACCCTGCCGGACGAATCCCTTATGATAGGAGCTTCACCGTTGCGCAGATCAACGGAAGAACGCTGGTTGAAGAGAAAACCGGCCCGGCTGTTGAGAACATAACAACTATCTGGGAGAAAGTATGGCAGACAATAAAGTAGAGCAGAGCTGCGGAGGAAACTGCAATTCCTGTACAATAAGTTCCTGTGATGCAAATGAGCAGAGGCCTGGCGAGAGCGCGGAAGATTACGCTAACCGCCAGCTGCTTACTAGAAGAATGCTGGCTATGAAACACAAGATCGTTGTGCTTTCAGGAAAGGGTGGAGTAGGCAAGAGTACAATTGCCGTAAATCTTGCTGTTTCTCTTTCTCTTGCCGGTAAAAAAGTCGGCCTTCTTGATATTGATATACACGGCCCGTCGATTCCAACCATGCTTCACCTTGAGGGGGCAAGGGCACAGGCCAGCGGGAAGAGTATTCTCCCTGTTGAAATGGGTGCAATGAAGGTTATGTCCCTTGGGTTTCTGCTTGAGAACAAAGACAGTGCAATAATCTGGCGGGGACCTATGAAGATGGGTGTCATAGAGCAGCTTCTCAGGGATGTGGAATGGGGAGAGCTGGATTACCTGATAATAGATTCCCCTCCGGGAACAGGCGATGAACCTCTTTCCATAGTTCAGCTGATAGGTGAGATGGACGGAGCCGTAATGGTTACCACACCCCAGGATGTTGCTGCGGCTGATGTAAAGAAGTCCCTGGATTTCTGCCGTCAGCTGAACCTTCCCGTGCTGGGTATTGTAGAGAATATGAGTGGTTTTATCTGTCCGGAGTGCGGGAAAGAAACCGCTATTTTCCAGGGTAACAACGGTGAAACAATGGCCGAGGAGGCAGGTGTTCCATTTCTTGGGAAGATTCCCATTGATCCTGCCGTGGGATCCTCGTGTGATGCCGGAACTCCGTTTATCTACCACTACAGCAAAACGGAAACGGCTAAACGGGTCGAGAAGATAGTACAGAAGATTCTAGAAAGAGAATAGTCAACAGACAGGAGTAAGAATGCGTATTGCAATACCCATGGTAAACGGCGCAATATCTATGCACTTCGGACACTGCAATTCATTTGCTTTTGTCGATGTGGAGAACAACGAAATTACCGGAATCAACGAAATGATTCCTCCACCGCACGAGCCCGGTCTGTTTCCGGCCTGGGTTGCACAGCAGGGAGCAACTCTGGTTATAGCCGGGGGAATGGGTTCCCGTGCCCAGTCTCTGTTTGTTCAGAACGGCGTTCAGGTTGTTGTTGGAGCAAACGGTGCTGACACTCGGGAAGTTGTAAGGAACTATCTTGACGGTTCTCTGGAAACGACAGGAAACACCTGCGATCACTAAGAGTCTGTCCGAGAATAGACATTGAGTAGTAGCGTAATACGGTATACAAAAAAAGGGTGGCTCGATTGAGCCACCCTTCTATCGTTTACTGATTAGTAACGTCTTGGTCTCTCTTCACGAGGCTTGGCCTCGTTGATCTTGAGAGGTCTTCCGTCGAGTTCAACACCGTCGCCCTGGGCGATTGCGTTTCTTGCAGCCTCTTCAGGCATTTCAACAAAACCGAAGCCACGGCTGCGACCGGTCTCTCTGTCAGTGATAACTCTGGCGTCGGTAACTTCGCCATAGTTCTCGAAAAAGGTTCTGAGAGAGTTATCATCTACACCCCATGAGAGATTTCCTACGTACAGGTTCATTAGTATCCCTTTCGTACTATGCCATCTTATAAATAACCGAATCTTCGCGATGACACAAAAGAAGCCCGGTCGTATTCCACCTTTGGAATATTGTTGGTAATATGCACATTTATTCCGGAATGTAAATAGCAGCTTGGAAAAAAAAGCGTATTCGTAAAAAAAGGCGACTCAAAAGAGCCGCCCCACGATTTTGGTTTTATCAGATTAGTATCGTCTTGGTCTCTCTTCACGAGGTTTGGCTTCATTGATTCTGAGAGGTCTTCCATCGAGCTCTACACCATCGCCCTGGGCGATTGCGTTTCTTGCTGCCTCTTCAGGCATTTCAACAAAACCGAAGCCACGGCTGCGGCCGGTTTCTCTGTCGGTGATTACTCTGGCGTCAGTAACTTCGCCGTAATTCTCGAAAAAGGCTCTGAGTGAGTCATCATCAACACCCCAGGAGAGGTTTCCTACGTACAGGTTCATTAGTATCCCTTTCGTACAATGTCATCTCAAATAAAAACCGAATCTTCGCGACGACACAAAAGAAGCCCGGCTGTGTCTCATCATTGAAACACAAGGATAATATGCACATCTATTTCAGAATGTAAAGCCCTGCAGAATACACGGTTGAGTGAGGATGACCATGCGGTTGTTCTTTCTGTATTCTGAAATCAGAAGAGTTGTGGAAGATGTTGTACAGATTTGCTGTAACCTGCAATATTCCGTTGCCGGATGATTTCAGCCCCCAACCATTAGATTGGAAAAAATGCTGCTGTTTGTTGTTTTCGCTTTGCCTTTTCTTACAGGTCTGAACAGCCCTGACGGGCTGTCCGCTGATGGGAATGGTATCTACATCTGTGAGGAGAATGCCGGAAGAGTTCTTTATGCGGCATTTGACGGAACTGTTACCGTGATCGCCGAAGAACTTTCTTCCCCGGAGGGAATCTGCGTTACTGAAAGTGGAAGAATTCTTGTTGTTGAAGACACCGAACACGGCAGACTGGTTGAACTGAGTGGTGGTTCGATTGTGACCCTGGCCAGCGATCTATGCTGTCCCGAGGGTGTAACGGTGGATGGTTCAGACGACATCTGGTTTACAACAGGAGGTATACAGGGCGACTGTCTGTTCACGACTCTGTGGAAGTTGTCTGAAGGAGATATTATTGCTGAATACTCACTTCCGTCAGTCTTCAGCTTTTCAGATGTGGAGGCTGCTGTCGATGGAATGATCTATGTGTGCAGTGAATCTTCAGGGTTGATTGGTAATGTGGCCGTTTTCCAGTTTAACCCTGCTTCAGGAGAGTTGCTGCCGTTTGTTACCGGTGTCTCGGCGTGTGAGGGAATATGTACAACCTCCGGGGGTTTTCCCCTGTACATTACCGATGAAAGCGGTTCTGTCTACACAGTTGACTCAAATGGTACACCATATTTCTTTACAGGCGGCATGGAGACTGTTGAAGATGTAGCGGTGGCTGGCGTCAGATTGTTTGTTTCAGAAGACGGAACAGGCTCTGTGCTTGCCGTAGAGGCTCATGAGTAAGTACGCGCCGGATTCGTACCGGGGAATAATCGCTGTATCACTTCCAATAATTGCCGGGATGGCAGGCAGAACCATTATGATGTTCTGTGACAGGCTGTTTCTGGCGGGGCACAGCCAGCTCGAACTGCAGGCAGCACTTCCTGCCGGTATTCTAAGCTTTACTCTTCTATCTGTTCTGTATGGAACAGTGGGTTACTCAAGCACTTTTGTATCGCAATTCTTCGGAGCCGGAGACAGAGACGGCTGTTCAAAAAGTCTTGCTCAGGGGCTGTACCTTACAATGTTCTCTGTCCCTGTTCTTGCAGCTCTCGCCATACCCGGCTCTATGCTGCTGAAACTTGCGGGGCACGCTCCGGAGGTGCTTGCACTGGAACAGACCTACTTCAGAATACTGATGTTGTCAGCATCGGGACCTGTTTTCACAGCTGCAGCGGCCTCTTTCTGGAACGGCAGAGGAAAAACAGTTCCGGCGATGGCGGCTGTTCTCATCGGTGCCGGTGTAAACATTCTGCTGGACTACGGTATGATTTTCGGAAGGCTGGGGTTCCCTGAGATGGGTATAAAAGGAGCGGCAGTTGCTACTGCTGTATCATCATTTATTCCCGGTATTATACTGACCGTTGCCGCATATACCGGTAGAACTGCAGAGAGCTACAGAACCAGGGAGAATTTCAGGTTTTCAAAGAGACTTACAGCGAGAATTCTGAAGTTCGGTTTCCCTGCCGGGTTTCAGAACTTAATGGATGTTGCCAGTTTCACGGTATTTATATTCATCGCCGGAAGACTTGATGTAGTAGACTTTACAGCAAACAACCTGGTGTTCAGCGTAAACAACCTGGCTTTCAATCCGCTGCTGGGTTTCGGTTTTGCCACAACGGTAATTGTCGGAAGAAGTATCGGCATGGGAAGCACTGAGATGGCGGTCCGGGCAACATGGCGTTCCCTTGTTCTTGCTCTTGCCTACTTTGTTCCTCTGGCTGCAACTTTCGTTGTGTTCCCGGGATTTTACACAAGACTGTTTTTCAGCCCGGATTCTGCCTGCAGTTTTGAAGAGTTGTCTTCTACAGTCGGGAAACTGCTTGCTATCATTTCAGTGTGGGGAGTGTTCGACGCTGCCAGTCTTGTTTTCGGAGGTGCTCTGCGCGGTGCCGGTGATACAAAGTATGTCGTGTGGGTGTCTGGGCTTCTGGCCTGGCTCTTCTGGGTACCGGGGCTGTTTTACCTATTCTCAGTACGTCACTCCGGCATCGTAGAACTGTGGCTGTTTACGAGTCTGTATATTGCCATCTTCGGAGCATTCTACTTCTTCAGGTTCAGGGCAGGGAAATGGAAGAGCATAGACATTACAGGTAACTATGAAGAACAGGCCGTTTCAAGGTAGCTTGCTTTCAACCGGCCTCTTGAAGATGTTCCTGTTTCAGGAGGTATTATGATTGTTTCAACCCTGCTTATTGTTTTTCTGGTGGCTGGGCCCATAAACTCTGATACAGATGTGTATCAGCTCCCGTCAGTTCATCAGCAGGCGGTGGAGCAGTACTCTGCCGTTCAAAAGCACGATGTAATCACAGTAGACAACAGCGGTGACGCAGAGCTTTATGGAACTGTGTTCGGATTTCTTCCATACTGGGTTAATCAGGCATGGCTGCAGTACGATCTGATTAGTGTTCTTGCAGTGTTCAGTGTGGATATGGGCTCGTCCGGCACTATAACGAACTACCACGGTTTTCCGTCTTCCTTTTCAACCGCGATGGATCAGGCCCATGCAAACGATGCCATTGTGACGGTTACGGTAACAAACTTCAGCAGCTCATCTATTCACTCTATCCTTACAACAAACAAAACAGCAGCAATTTCCACCATCTGTGATCTGGTGAACAACTCGGTTGCAGACGGTGTGTGCATAGATTTTGAAAATGTGCAGGCAGGGGACTCCGGCAATCTTGTGTCGTTTATGGAAGATATAAGAACAGCCCTTCCAGATGCACACATATCCATCTGCACACCTGTTGTAGACTGGTCCAGTGCGTTTAACTACAGCGAGCTTGCAGAAAGCTGTGATGCTCTGATGATGATGTGTTACGCTTTTGCGGGAAGCTGGAGCTCCGTTGCAGGTCCCAATGCTCCGCTTGTTGGATGGGGCAGCTCACCGGAATCGTCCAGTAACATGGCCTGGGCTGTGTGTGACTATATCTGTAACGCCCCGGACATACATGACAAACTTGTTGTGGGTCTTCCTTACTACGGTCATCAATGGGAGACTTCAGGGTCATCCACCCACTCCCAGGCAGACAGCTGCAGTACGCTGTTCTACACGACCCTTGCTGACAGAGCTGATACATATGGAGCTCTGTGGGACGAAGAGTCATTAACACCGTGGTACAGGTTTTACTCCGGAGGGTGGAACCAGGGATGGTACGATGATGACCAGTCCCTTGGTTTGAAGTACGATATGGTCACCATGGCCGGTTTGCAGGGTATCGGAATATGGGCTCTGGGGTATGACGGTTCGCGAAGTGAGCTGTGGGATGAGCTGGAACAGTGCTTCGGAGACACCGTGCCCAACGATATGATCACCGACAACCTTGAAGACTGTTTCCAGCTTCACGGTCCTTCTACCTACTGGCATCCATACACGGAAGACGGGCAGTACCACACATTCTTCTACACCGGGTCTATCTCCTCCGGACCTGATGTAAACTGGGCACAGTGGAATTTTCACCTTCCCGACAGCACTGCAGCCTACAATCTGGAGGTATACATTCCGCCAACCGGGAATGCGGATGTTACCTACCGCATTGTTCACGGTTCTGTGGAAGACAGTGTAATGGTGAATCAGGCCTCTTTTTCCGATCAGTGGGTTTCTCTTGGCGGGCCCTACGATTCATCCGGCGGTCTGGCAGTTGTGGCTGGTGACAACACTGGAACTTCAGGGCAGAGAATTGTATTTGATGCTGTCCGGTTTACAGAAGCTACAGGGATTCAGGGTGGTTCAGGTATCGTTCCGGCAGGATTTACTGTATCGGCAAGCCCGGCCTGCTTTTTTGTTGTAAATTCGACTGTCGGCGGACACATACAGGTTATCGATGTTTCAGGCAGAATTGTCGCGGAAAACAGTGTGCCGCCAGGCGGCTCCTGGCTGTGGGATGGGAAAGTACCTCCAGGAGTGTATTTCATAGGTTTCAGCAGTGGTACAGGTTTTTCTTCAAAAAGGGTTGTTCTTTTGAAGTAACAGAAACTTCGGGTTAAACTCTGGTAAGAATCTCAGCGCCGTCTGCTGTAACCAGAATGGTATGCTCGAACTGAGCGCTGAGGCTGCCGTCTGCAGTGGTTACCGTCCAGCCGTCTTTCCTTGAGGTTTTTACCTTGTAGGAGCTGCCCATGTTTATCATAGGTTCAACCGTGAATGTCATCCCCTTCTGAAGGCGGATTTTGTTCGCTCTGGTGTAGTGATGAAAAACCTGGGGATCTTCGTGGAAGTTTCTTCCAATTCCGTGACCTGTGTAGTCGCGTACTATGGAGTATCCGAACTGTGCTGTGTATTTCTCAACGGCCCGGCCCACTTCATACAGGTATTTCCCGGGTTTTACAGCTTCAATACCATGGTACATCGCTTTTTCCGTACGCCTGACGAAGTCGGCCACCCTGTTTTCAACATTGCCTACCATGAAGGTTCTTGAGGTGTCTCCGTGGAAACCATCAAGAATTACAGTGACATCTATGTTGATAATGTCTCCATTTTTCAGGACATCATCCGCACAGGGAATGCCGTGGCACACAACATTGTTGATCGAAGTGCAGATGCTCTTTGGAAAACCTCTGTAGTTGAGAGGTGCTGAAACTGCACCGTGCATTTTTGTAAAAATGGCACACAGGTCATTGAGGTACAGAGTTGTTACACCCTCCTGTACAAACGGTTCAATGTAGTCAAGCAGCTGTGCCGCCAGTTTCCCGGCTTTTCGCATCTTCTCGATCTCTTCAGATGTTTTTATACCTATCATATCTTAATCACTCTGCCAACTCCCCCGTCAACGCATCTGTCAGAATAAAGATGCTTTATCTGCTCACTGTGTTTTGTGCAGTGGGCAGGGCAGATAATACCTGCAGTGTCAAGTATTCCAAAGTCATCGAAACCGTGCAGACCTCCAATGACCCCGTGGATGTTTCCAAAGCGGGAAACAGTATTCATTATGTTTTCCAGCCCCGGGTGTCCGCATCCGATTATCAGGACAAGTCCCTTTTCAGTCTCAACAGCCATGGACTGTTCCCTGCCTCCCAGTTCTCCAGTCAGGTACACCCCTCTGTGTATCTCTGCCGGCTTATCGTAACAGTGAACGGTGTTGGGATACCTGATTCCTCTGAACGAGACTGGAACATGAACAACCGCTGTGCTGTTTTCATTAAGAAAAGCTGAAAGCCCTCCGATGTGGTCGAAGTCCGGGTGAGATATAACAACATCATCTACAGATCCCGGTTTGATGCCCAGTGCTTTCATATTATCGAGAAGTATTCTTCCGTTCCCGCCGGTGTCAAAAAGAATCTTTGTGTCTGAAGTTTCAACCAGGCATGACCAGCCCCAGTCTGCTGTGAAGCCTTTCATAGCAGTGTTATCGTAGGTAATTGTTATCCTCATGTTTTCTCTATCAGTGAAAGCAGTTCAGTGAGTACCGATGTGGCTTTGCCCCGGAGAAAAACATCTGTAATGGTGTTTGTGTAGTTTGATTGTTCCACATTCACCTCGATAATTTTAGCACCGTTTCTGCTTGCGTTTACAGGGATTACAGATGCCGGCATGATTTCTCCTGTTGTTCCTATAAGTACAAACACATCGGAGACATCCGCTTCTCTGAAAGAGTCTGTACTGGCCGGTTCCGGTATAGGCTCTCCGAAAAAAACAAAATCCGGCTTCAGAATACCACCGCACTGTCCGCACTTCGGTGGCAGATGGTTCAGATCAATGCTGTCTGCGGGAACAACTCTGCCGCAGCCGGTACAGATGAGGTTTCTGGTGGTTCCGTGGAATTCAATTACATTATTACTGCCTGCACGCTGGTGGAGGTTGTCTATGTTCTGTGTAATAATGCAGTTCAGGTTTCCGTTCTTTTCCATCTCTGCCAGGGCATGATGTGCCGCATTGGGCTCGGATTTCCCTATGAAATCATAAAAGATCTGTTTGATAAGTTTCCATGATTTAAGGGGGTTTCTGTGAAAATAGTCGATGTCCAGAAACACCGGGTTAAACTTGTTCCACAGCCCGTCTTTCCCGCGAAAAGGAGGAATACCGCTTTCAACGGAAATTCCAGCACCGGTGAAAGCTGTAACATGCCGTGCATTCATGATGATATCTGCTGCTTCCGCAATCATCTAGAATTCCTTGAACACCCTGGCCAGAGATTCACCTGGAGCCTGAACATTCAGGTTAAGGAAATACCCGAAGGGTGTCTGTGATGCCTGATAACCTGCCTTGTTCAGCCTTTCCTCTGCTCTGTTAAACAGTGCCATGGTAAGTTCTTCATCTGCTTTGCTCATGGAAAGGTGGGCGAAAGAGTGCAGTATTATTCTGGTTGTATTGTTCTTCTTAGCCGCCCATTTCAGGTTCTTTACAAGCTTTGTCTCCACACCGGAAAGATTTTCTTCATCCTTCCGCTCAACCTGGATGAACCCTGCGAGAGCGTTCTCAATACTGTCGTTTTTTTCATACTCTTCAACTGACTCAAGATTTTTTATGCTGGTGCTGTAGGCAAAGGTATCGCAGTATATCATAAGCAGTTTCATTTGACTTCCTTCTCAGATGAAAGCAGGCGGATGTGGTTTTTGAAGAACAGGTTTTCGCTGAAATTACCGAACCCAGATTCGGCAAGTATCTGTTTCCAGTCCCGTTCTACATACTCAAACGCATATTTGCATTCAACGGTCTTAAAGGGTATTCTGAAGTACAGCGGAGTTTCGTCCATAACAAACTCATTGAAGTCAAGCATTATAAATCTGCCGTTGTCTTTCAGAGCGTTGTACGCATTCTCTATAATGTTTTTCTGGACCTCAAAGGGGAATCCGTGGAACACAAAGGAAATGAAAACCTTGTCATACTTTTTTTCAAGGGAAAACGGCTGGTCGATTCGTTGGTTAACCACATTTATCCGCTGGTATTTTTTTGTTTTCTTTTCAAACTGGGTGATCATCTCCTGCGATATCTCCAGTCCGAGAACTTCACCTTTCCCGGTGAGGTATCTGTTCATAAGCAGGGCGTTCCTCCCTGTACCCGCACCAAAATCCAGAATTGTATCATCAGGGCTGATGTTCATGAGCCTGACAGCCTTTCGGATAAAACTGCTGTAGGCACCAAATGAAGCGAAATTCATCAGTTTGTCATAGAATCTTGCTGAAAGACCTTGAATCTCTACCTTTGAATCCGGGTAAAATCTGCTCATACTGCTCCCTATGCAGTTATCTGCACTTCAGTTTTTTTACAAAAATCACGCTGACAGCCGCCAGCAGCGATATTATTGCAAAAGTGTAACTGTAGTCAAGAACTGATATCATAACACCGGCCACCAGTGGAAATATTGCTGGTAGAATGCTTCCTGCCCCTGAAATACCTGTGTAGGTTGCTCTGTTCTCATTGTTTGAAATTTCCACCAGTATTCCGCTCCTTGCTATTCTAAATGCGGTAACAAATACGCCGGATACAAGGAACAGGAACTGATAGGCAAGCTGATTGTTGCGGAAAACCAGGCTCAGTACAGGCAGGGATACGCCGCAGACCAGGCTGAAATACAAAAGGTTTTTGTAGTGGAATTTGTGAGATCTTTTGTACAGGACAAGGCTGGCAGAGAGCATTCCAACCACTTTGAACAGAAGAATGTTACCTATGAGATTGAAGCTGAAGTCGAAATTGTTCTTTGCATAGAGGATCATGAACGGGATAAAGCTCACAGCCAGCCCCATGAAGTTTATGATAAGCAGGTAGTTTTTAAGGTTGGAATCTCTGGAGATGTTTTTGGGGATAAGTGCAAGGAATTCGCGGAAAGTTCGCTTTTTCTCTATCCGGGTATCTATCTCCCGAATTTTCCAGAAGCCCAGAGAGGCCACAAACAGAAGGATACCTGCCGCAGAAAGCAGTGTTCCGTAATTCTGCGGGTAGGAAAGGTGTTTCAGCAGCTGTCTTACGGCAATTGCTGACACCAGAATGCCCAGGCTCCCGATTGTTTGTTTTACTGAGAAAAAACCTTTGCGATCCTTCTCCAGAATCGATTTTCCCATGATGTCCACATACGATATGTTTGCAAACGACCCGCTGAATGAAAACACCGAAATAAGAACGAAGATTGAGAAAAGCAGTGCTGTACTGCCCCCGGTTGAAGACGTGAACAGTATAAGACCGAGGAATATCAGAGAAACAACCCTGAGGTTGATTGCAGCCAGAAGCATACTTTTCTTGCTGGCCCGGTTGGAGAGAAAACTGGCGAAAACGATCTGCATCAGACTGGAGCCGCCAATCATAATGGTGGTCATTATACCAAGCATCACTGCATTGCCGCCTGCGTTAAGAATCATAGATGGAATAACAGTGTCTACATCCATGAAGTTTGAAGCAAGCGAAAGAAATATTCCGTGCCACAGAAGTGCCCTGAAGTTGTGTTTTGAGTTTTTCTGTGTAAGTGTTGTATTCATATATCTGCCTGAATATGTGTTGCCTGTTGTTCAGTCTGATCCGGTGTTTCCGAATGAAACCATGCAACCCCTATAATAACCTCTACCTGGGGAAAAGAGTGTTCTGCGCGGTGTTGCTTTCTGTGTTGTCAGTAGTAACAACTTGAGCTATATAGTTCTGCGGCAGCTGCAGGGAAGGAAGTGATACTGTGGAAGCCACGTGCGGTGGTTCGCGATAGGAGATTGCAGGGGAAAAAGATGCAGAACACATACTTATACAGATGGAGATTTGATCAATGACAACTGGGGGGAGGGTTATGACGGTGTTCTGATTTCCAACGTATGGCATAATTGTTCAGAACAACAGGTTTCATTACTGTGCAGGAAGTTTACAGGGGGTCGATAATGGCGGGTTCTGTTTTCAGCAGGGGAGAGAGCGAGTCAAGGGGAGCCAGAGTGGGAGCGAATACCTACAATCTGGTTATTGGTCTTGTACTTGCCTGGGGGTTTCTGATCAATTGGATCATGGTCAGGAAGATACCATACAGTTCAATTGCAAACATAAATCAGTGGGTATTTTACATTGGCTACTTTGCGGCCTGTTTTCTGGGCATGGCTCTGTTCACAAAATCAAGAAACCCTTTTGTAAGTTTCATAGGCTACAATTTTGTTGTTGTTCCCTTTGGCCTGATAGTTAATCTGGTGGTTTACCACTACGACAAGACTCTGGTAGTTGAAGCCATGCGTGTAACAGGGCTGGTTACGGTGGTTATGATGTTTCTTGGTTCAATGTTTCCGGCCTTTTTCAGAAGGGTGGCCAGAGCACTTACAGTTTCACTTGTGATTGTGATAATTGTTGAACTGGTGGAAGTGTTTATCTTCAATGTTCATCACGGAGTTATCGACTGGCTGGTGGCCCTGATATTCTGCGGGTATGTGGGTGTTGACTGGGGCAGAGCAAATTCGATACCTAAGACCATAGACAATGCCGTAGACAGTGCCGCTTCTCTGTACATGGATATAATAAACCTGTTTCTGCGTATTCTCAGAATAATGGGAGGAGGTCGAAGATGATGAGAAATCCCACTCCTGTTTTTGTGTTGAGTGCGATACTGTTTCTAGTTTCATGCGGAGCTCCCATGGAAGTAACCCCACCAGAGCCGGAGCTTTTGTTCAGCTCCGGATTTGAAGGCGGTGTGTATCTGGCTGATCCTGTAGAAGGTTACCAGTTCATTCTGGGGACAGATTCTGTTACAGGCTTCACCTGGCCTGCGAATATTCTGGGGGCATCCGGAAGTGCACTGCACTACATAGACGATGACGATTTCAAAGCTGTTGAAAGTGCAATACAGACTGTTACCGGCCACAACGGTGAGCCAACGAAAGCTCTGTATAACATCGAGCACTACAACACCGGTGTAACCCAGTGTCCTTATGAAATACTTGATATTACTGACGGAACCAGCGACCTTTACGTAAGGTTCTGGATCAAGATAGACAGTCTCAGTAACTTCCAGCCGGATATGTGGAGAACATTCTTTGAATGGAAAACCGTGGACTACGCCGCAGGGGATGGATTCAGGCTGATCTCGTTCATCTACTACGATCAGACCGGAGACCCCTACTGGCACTGGCAGGGAGACGCAGATCCCGAAAACCCGGTGTGGGAGATAGACAACAGATCTGTTCCTGTACCGCTGAATGAGTGGTTTCTTACGGAGTTTTACTGGCACTGGAGTGAGGGGGACGACGGCAGAGCTCTGTGGAGGGTGAACGGTGAGGTAATAGGAGACCACTACGGACCTACCACCAGAAACTCAAAACCCATTGATTTCATAATGCTCACACAGATATATGGTAATTCAAACCCCAAGTATCAGTGGATCGATGACCTGGAAATCTGGACGGAAATTCCCTTGTGAGCAGTACCTGGGAACACTATTATAGAAACTGCAACTAAAAATGCCCTGCATTGCAGGGCAGATCGAATGGAGGAGAGATATGGCCAAGGGAAGAGATACCCGCAAAGACGCAAAGAAGAAACCGGAAAAAACTCTTAAAGAGAAGCGTAAGGAGAAAAAGGCTAAAAAAGCGGCAAAGCACCAGTAATAGAAACAGTTGCAGCATAGGAGAAGTACAGAGGGGGAGAGATGCTGGGAATAAGGTTTGTAAAGGTTGAGCCCACCGATTTTGTTATACAGTACAGAAGGGGAAAGGTAGTTCGGGAGGGAACAGGTCTGTCATTCTTTTTCTTTGCTCCTTCCACTTCCCTTGTTCGAATTCCAATGGGCAGCACAGATGTTCCTTTTATCTTCAAAGAGGTTACCGCGGATTTTCAGGAGGTATCTGTTCAGGGGCAGCTGACCTATCGGGTGGCAGACCCCAAGAAGCTGTCAGAACTGATGAACTTTACCGTATCTGCAGCCGGAGACGAGTACTCGTCAGAAGATCCCGAGAAACTTCCCCAGCGACTTATCAATCTGACTCAGGTTTTAACAAGAGCCACGTTGAAATCTCTTCCTCTCCGGGATGCACTTGGCCAGTCCGGTGATCTTGTCGACTCTATTCAGAGGGGAATGCAGACCGCCGGAACTGTGGAATCTCTTGGTATTGAGGTTCTGGACGTGTCCATCCTGGCAATCAAACCGGTACCGGAAACATCCCGCGCCCTTGAAGCCGAGGCCAGAGAAATGATCCTGCGTCAGGCGGATGAGGCTATTTATGCACGCAGAAACGCTGCCGTGGAGCAGGAACGGTCTATAAAGGAAAATGAGCTGAACACTGAGATTGCAGTGGAGAACAAGAAGCGGCAGATAAAGGAAGCCCAGATGGAGGCTAAAAAATCTGTTCAGCGTATGGAACGGGAAATCAGCGAGGCCGAGATGGAAGCCAGGATCTCACTGGAGCAGAAAAATGCTGATCTTGTTGAGCTTTCAACTGCAAACAGTCGGAAGGAAGCAGACTCCAGAGCCTATGCCGTTGCCGCAGTGATGAAAGCTCTTTCCAACACGAACCCCCGTATTCTTCAGGCGCTCATGAGTGCCGATATGAAATCCGGGCAGCTTGTTGCCATGGCTTTCCGCGACCTGGCTGAGAGTGCAGACAAGATCGGCCAGCTTAACGTAACACCGGATCTGCTTAGAGAGCTTCTTAACAGCGACAAAAGCTAGCATGGTCAGAACCACTGAGAACAAGATCGTAATGATCGTGCGGCGTACACGGCTCGATGAGCTTGTTACGCGGTTCAATACACAGGATCAGGCCAGGTTCTATGTAGAGCATCTCGGGGCGGATTTTACAGACTATCTGAAAGAGGATACAACCTACAAAGAAGCGGTTCGTCAGGCATCTGAGGCCCTGTCACGCCACGGGCGTCTTCAGATAGTTCAAAGAGATTTTGTGTCGAACTTCATCTTTGGCCCGGATGATACTGTGGTTGTTCTGGGGCAGGACGGGCTGGTAGCGAATGTTCTTAAATACCTGAACGGACAGATGCTGGTGGGAGTAAACCCAGACCCGGGAAGATGGGAGGGAATACTGCTTCCTTTCTCGGTGCCTGATCTCGATCACCTTATACCGGAAGTGTTCAAACACACACGGCCGGTTCTGGATGTAACAATGGCCGAAGCCAGGCTTAACACGGGAGAAACCCTGTGTGCAGTTAACGACTTGTTTATTGGTCCGCGGTCTCATACTTCTGCCAGGTACAGCATACAGATCGGTGATCGCACGGAAAACCATTCTTCAAGCGGAATTATCGTATCCACAGGTCTCGGTTCAACAGGATGGATGAGAAGTGTACTGGCGGGAGCAGCAGGGATCGCGTCAGCTATTTCCGGGCAACCGGTGGAGGGCCTGGACAACAGGTCGTTCGAGTGGAATTCAGACTACCTGTACTTCTCGGTGCGGGAGCCCTGGCCAAGCACAACATCCTCAGCGGACATTACCTTTGGCAGGATTACCCCTTCATCCCCTCTTGTTCTGGTGTCAAGAATGGCTGAAAATGGAGTAATATTCAGTGACGGCTTTGAATCAGACTTTCTGCAGTTCAACTCCGGGACAGAGGCAACTGTAACGCTTGCCGACAGAAAAGGACACATAGTTACCTGAGACAAATAACAGAGGAAGAGCTTTCGCCCTCCCTCTGTGTGTGTAACTGAAGGGCCGGCTAGTTCTCTCCGGACCAGTCCATCTTGGCCATCTGTTCGTACAGATGGAATCTCTTCTCCACATCTTTCTGTGCCTCGGCAAGAAGCTCTTCGGCATGGGCAGGGTTGCTGCGCATGAGAGAACTCCATCTGCCTTCAGCTTCAGCCAGCTTGTGGAAAGGTATTGAGGGTTTTCTGCTGTCCAGCTGCAGGGGAGACTCGCCAAGTGCAATTTTCCTCGGGTCAAATCTGAACAGAGGCCACATACCGCTGTTTACAACGAGCTTGTGCTCATCCATTCCCCTGGTCATGTCAATTCCATGGGCGATACAGTGACTGTACGCGATTATCAGAGACGGACCGTCGAAGCTCTCTGCCTCGTTGAAAGCCTTTACTGTCTGGTTCCAGTTTGCCCCCATGGCTACCTGCGCCACATAGATGTTGCCGTAGGTCATGCTGATCATGGCAAGGTCTTTTTTAGGCATGGGTTTACCTGCTGCCGCGAATTTTGCAACTGCCCCCATGGGTGTAGCTTTGGAGCACTGCCCGCCGGTGTTTGAGTAAACGCCGGTATCCAGTACCAGAACATTCACATTGCGCCCCTGGGCGAGAACATGGTCGAGGCCACCGTAGCCTATGTCATAGGCCCAGCCGTCTCCACCAATGATCCACACGGAGCGTGGAACGAAGTAGTCGGCGAGAGTCTCAAGCTGGCGTGCCTGCGGTGTATCAATTCTAGCAAGTGCTTTCTTAAGGTACTCAACCCTCTCACGCTGCTGTGCGATCTCAAGCTCTGTTTTGATGCTGGAATTAAGAAGGCTGTCTACCAGGTTTTCATCAAGGCTGTCTGCCATCTCTGTGATGAGTTCTGCAGCGGTTTCCGTGTGTTTGTCTGTGGTAAGACGGAATCCGTAGCCGAACTCTGCGGCATCTTCAAACAGGCTGTTGTTCCAGGCAGGTCCTCTTCCCGAAAGATCTTTGGCGTAGGGTGTTGTCGGGAGATTTCCGCCGTAGATGGAAGAGCAGCCTGTTGCGTTTGCGATAACTGCCCTGTCGCCGTAAAGCTGGCTGAGAAGTTTTACATAGGGAGTTTCACCACAGCCTGCGCATGCTCCGCTGTATTCAAAAAGCGGTCTTAAGAGCTGGCTTTCTTTTACCGTGGTGAGGTTCAGCTCTGTTCTGTCGAAATCCGGGATTTCAAGGAAGAATTTGTAGTTCTCAACCTCATCATGTCTGAGAGGGCTCTGGGGCTGCATGTTGATGGCTTTCCTGCCTTCAACAGTTCTGTTTCTGGCCGGGCAGACATGCACACACGCACCGCACCCGGTGCAGTCTTCAGGAGATATCTGGTTAGTGAACTTGTATGCCTTGAATTTTGTGTTTCCGTCTGCGGATTTGAAGGTCTCAGGAGCGTTTTCGAGCAGAGCTTCATCGTAGTATTTCATCCTGATAGCTGCGTGGGAACACACCAGATTGCAGAGGCCGCACTGTATGCACACTTCAGGATCCCACACGGGAATTTCAAGGGCAATGTTTCTCTTTTCCCACTGAGTGGTGGCTGTCGGCCAGGTGCCGTCTGCTGGCATGGCACTCACCGGAATGTCGTTGCCTTTCTGGGCCATTATCGCCGCGGTTACATTTTGAACGAATTCCGGAGCTTCTGCGGAAACCACAGGTGGTACGGCAGTATCACTTGTAGCTTCACAGGGGCAGTCAACCTTGTGGAGACCGGCCAGGGCGTGATCAACTGCAGCGAAGTTTTTTTCTACAACATCTTTGCCCTTTTTCCCGTAAGTTTTCTGGATAGCTGCTTTGATTCTGTTTATTGCCTCGTTCTTTTCAAGTACACCGCTGATGGCAAAGAAACAGGTTTGCATTATGGTGTTTATCATCACACCCATTCCTGTTTCTTGTGCTACTTTGTAGGCATCAATAACATAGAATTCGATGTTCTTCTTAATCATCTCCTGCTGGACCTTTTCAGGAAGGCTGTCCCATATTTCCCCGGGACCGTAGGAAGTGTTAAGAAGGAAGGTGGCTCCATCTGCCGCATAGTGCAGTATGTCGTACTTTTCTATGAACACAGTCTGATGGCAGGCAACAAAACTTGCGTGCTCTATAAGGCATGTGCGTCTGATCTTTTCCGGGCCGAACCGGAGATGGCTCACAGTGAGCGCGCCTGCCTTTTTCGAGTCGTAAACGAAGTAACCCTGTGCGTAGTTGTTGGTGGTTTCGCCGATTATCTTTATGCTGTTTTTGTTGGCGCCAACTGTGCCGTCTGAACCCAGGCCCATGAAAACAGCCTGTATAAGACCCTTTGTTTTCAGGGCGAAGTCAGGTATTTCTATGCTGGAATAGGTCAGGTCATCAATTATACCAACGGTGAAGTTGTTTTTCAGCTCACCCTGAGCATTGTTAAAGACGCCCTTTACAGATGCAGGGGTAAATTCTTTGCTGGAAAGTCCGAATCTGCCGCCAACGACCTTTACAGATGTTCTGCCGGCTGCTTTGATTGTGGTGCTGACATCTTTGTAGAGGGGCTCGCCATCGTTTCCCGGTTCTTTTGTGCGATCCAGAACACTTACGGTTTTTGCGGTTTCAGGGATAGCCGAAAGAAGTGCGGAAGCATCAAACGGTCTGTAGAGGCGGACTTTGATAACTCCGACCTTCTCTCCCTGTGCGGCAAGGTACTCAACAGTTTCATGGGCAACCTCACAGCCGGACCCCATAAGAATCATGATGTGCTCAGCATCGGGAGCCCCTATGTAATCGAACAGATGGTAGTGTCTGCCTGTGAGTTTTCCGAACAGATCCATGTACTCCTGTACAATTGCAGGGGTAGCTTCGTAGTAGGGATTCACACTTTCACGGCCCTGGAAGTACACATCCGGGTTCTGGCTTGTGCCTCGAACCACCGGTCTGTTGGGGTTAAGACCCCGCATGCGATGGGCGTAAACCAGTTCATCATCTATCATTTTCTTCAAAACATCGTCATCCAGAGCCTCAATTTTCTGGATCTCATGGCTGGTTCTGAAGCCGTCGAAGAAGTGAACAAACGGGATGCGGCTTTTAAGTGTGGCGGCGTGTGCTATGGCGGCGAGATCGGTTACTTCCTGAACACTGGCGCTGGACAGCAGACCGAAACCGGTGTTTCTTACGGCCATTACATCACTGTGGTCACCGAAAATAGAGAGTGCCTGTGCAGCGAGACTTCTGGCCGCGACATGAAAAACCGTGGGTGTAAGCTCGCCGGCAATCTTGTACATGGTGGGTATCATCAGAAGAAGACCCTGACTGGCGGTAAAGGTTGTTGTAAGGGCTCCTGTCTGAAGGGCTCCGTGCACCGCGGCGGAAGCTCCGCCCTCGCTCTGCATTTCCTGCACCAGGGGTACTGTTCCCCAGATGTTTTTCTGCCCTCTGGCTGACCAGGTGTCACTGTGCTCGCCCATGGGGCTTGAAGGAGTGATGGGGTAGATCGCCACTACTTCGCTGAGCTTGTGAGCGACACGCGCTGCGGCTTCGTTACCGTCAATCGTTATCATTTGTCTGCTCATGATTACCAGCTTTCGCTAGAGTTACTGATTAGTACATTTTTCCGAAAGTTCTTGGAAATGGAACAACATCGCGGATGTTGTCCATACCGGTCAGGTACATCAGAAGTCTTTCGAAGCCCAGGCCGAAACCGGCGTGCGGTGCGGTACCCCAGCGTCGAAGTTCCATGTACCATCTGTAGGTATCCATATCGAGACCCTGTTCAACTGCTCTTTTTTCCAGGATGGGAAGCCTGTGTTCTCTCTGGCTTCCTCCCACAAGTTCCCCAACTCCGGGTGCCAGAAGATCGCAAGCCCCCACGGTTTTTCCATCATCGTTCACGTACATGTAGAACGGCTTCATAGATACCGGGTAGTCGATAACAAACACCGGCTTCCCGAAGTGTTCTTCCGCCAGGTATCTTTCGTGCTCGGTTGCAAGATCATCTCCCCACCGGGGAACAGTATCAAACCTGTCGGGGACAGACCTGATAATTTCTATCGCCTGCGTGTAGGTTATTTTTCCGAAGTCATTGTCCAATAGTGATTTGTAACGGTCAGGCAGACTTTTCTCATAGAACCTGGTAAAGAATGCGATGTCATCGCTGCATTTTTCCATAAGGTAGGACGCGGTGAATTTTACGAATTTTTCTATGAGTTTCAGGTTGTCTTCCAGATCAAAAAACGCCATTTCGGGTTCCAGCATCCAGAATTCAGCGCCGTGTATCCTTGTATCCGAAGGGTCAGCGCGGAATGTGGGACCGAATGTGTAAACCTTTCCCATGGACAGGGCAAACGGCTCAGCTTCGAGCTGGCCGCTTACAGTAAGAAACGCTTTCTTTTTGAAGTAGTCTTTCTCATACTCGACTCTGCCATCTTTTACAGGAAGCAGATCCAGGGGAAGTGTAGTAAGCTGAAAAGTTTCACCTGCACCTTCACAGTCGCTCTCTGTTATAAATGGTGTGTGAACATTGAAGAAGCCGTTTGTATCAAAGAATCTGTGTATTGCCATGGAGATATGGTGACTAACTCTGAACACGCTTCCGAGGGTGTTTGTTCTCGACCGCAAATGGGGCATTGTTCTCAGAAATTCCAGAGAGTGTCTTTTCTTCTGAAGAGGGTACTCGCTGTCTACAGGTCCGACTATTTCAAGATCTTTTGCGGAAATTTCGACTGTCTGCTCTTTTCCCTGGCTTTCAACAACTGTACCTGTTACTTTTATGCACGCACCGGTTTGAAGAGCGGAAAGTTTTTCCACCGGGAATGAGATTTTGTCAAACACCACCTGAAGATTTGCTGAGGTCGATCCATCATTGAGAGAAGCAAAGGCAACGCTCTTGCCGGTTCTGGCAGTTTTAATCCAGCCGTAAACTGTTGCAGTATCGCTGGTATAAGTTCCACCACCCAGTATTGAATCAATGGTGTCTCGATGGATCATCTGGAACCTCCATACAGGTAAATAAAACTATGAAACGGGAGAATGTCTAATCTACAAAGAAACCACAACAGAGGGCAACGACTGAGACTTAGGATACTGGTTTCATGATACGTAGAGAAAACCCGCCAGATATTTTTCCGGCGGGCTTCCTTTGTGACACAAACTCCTGAAAGGGGTGTTCATTGCAGGAGGAGGGATCCCGCTCCGAACATCTGCCTATAGCGCTCTGGTATTCAGATTGTTCCAGCAGCGGTGAATTCAGTCAGTGACCGATGGAATTTCCTCCATGGCGTACCCGAGATGTTTTCCCTGCCACGAATCCCGGTACATCAGCTCTCTTCTTACTCTGTTCATCACTGCAAGTTTGTTGATTGCCCAGTGGGGAGCTACCAGCATCCTGGGGGGCGCTTCACCGGTTACGCGCTGTACCACAATATCCGGTCTGATCCGCTCAAGAAAATCCGCTGCAAGCTCAGCGTACTCGTTTCTCTCCATAAGGGTGAATTCACCACGGTTGTACTGATCTGCCAGAAGGGTGTTCTTTACAACATGAAGGTTCTGGAGTTTTACACCTGCTGTGCCGGATCTGTTTACCAGGCTGGCAGTTGTCATGGCCTCTTCAGCGGTTTCACCGGGGTATCCCAGAATTACATGTGCGGCGGTTCTTACGTTTCTTGTGTGCAGTTTTTCAAAAGCTTTTTCCGAATCATAAACTGTGTGTCCCCTGTTCATACGCACAAGAGTCAGGTCGCATCCGCTCTGAACTCCAAGCTCGACCCAGACAAATGTTTCCCGGGAGATGTCTTCAAGAAGGTCAAGAACATCTTCATCGAGGCAGTCCGGTCTTGTGCACAGGGCCAGGCCTCGGATTCCAGGGAAGTCCAGTGCCTGCCGGTAGAGTTTCTCCAGACTTTTAGCATCTTTGTATGTAGTTGTGTAGTCCTGAAAGTAGGCAAGAAAGTGGTTTGTCTCGTGTCTTTCTCTAACATAGTTGGTGGCCAGTTCCAGCTGCTCTGTAACGGACATTCCAGGCTTGTAGTGCCTGGGCTCGCTGCCGGCAGGGTTGCAGAAAGCACATCCTGCTGTGCCCTTTGTTCCGTCTCTGGTGGGGCAGGTAAAGCCGCCTGCAATGCTTACCTTGTAAACCTTTTCTCCAAAAGCGTTTCTGAAGTATGAATTAAGGGAGTAGTACCTGTTTTTGTTCAAGCTCAGCTCATTTCTGTTGCGGCAATTATAATAAACCCATGGAAAAAGCAGCTGAGATATTTTTTGAGCATTTCAACATCCTTCCGGGCAGGAGTGCCGCAGACATACACAGAACAGGTGAGGTTTTTTCACAGATTCCATGGGAAAACCTTACCAAGTATCTCCTTCATTCTTCAGGGGAAGACCGTCCAAGACTGGCTGACGAGGTAATAAGCGGGTACGTGAATAATGGAACAGGAGGAACCTGCTATTCCCTTACAGAAACACTTGGTGCAATTATGAAGGCCTGCGGGCTTTACGCAAGGCCCCTTACCGGTCACATAAATGGCAGGATGAATACACACTGTGCCCTGCTTGTGGAGGGAGAAGCCGGCAGATTCATTCTGGATCCCGGTTACATCGTTCCCGGCGCTGTCAAGCTCTCAGGTGCTGGTGCAGGTGAAATAATCACCGCCGGAAGAAAGATGTGCTGGACTCCGGTTAAAGGTGGATGGGAGCTTTCCACCGAAGAAAATGGCAGGAAGCTGAAGAGGTACCATCTGGAATCCCGCCAGCTTTCCCGTGACGAGTTTGTTCGGTACTGGAAGAATTCTTTCAATTCTCCTGGGATGAACAGCCTCTACCTTAACAGAACAGGTTCTTCCGGTGGAAGAATCAGTGCGCACAACGGAAATCTGAGAATTGTTGACGGTATGGGAAACCGGAACCGAAAGATTCGCGGGGATTACCCGCAGGAGATCAGCGAAGCATTCGGTGTGTCCGCGGATGTGGCCCGTGCTGCCTGGGAGCAGCTTCAACATAAGAAGCAGGGAAACAGCTGATGTCCGCGCCTGAACAGTTCCCGCCGGTTCTGCCTGTGGTCAGTGTTCTGTATTCAGACAGTTCACACCTCAAGTGGATTCTTTCACAGCTGCAGCTTGTGCTTGGGGAGGTGGTTCTTTTCAGTGAGCCTTTCCCTTTCGATATGACGGACTACTACAGAGATGAAATGGGAGCTGATCTGTTTCGGGTCTGGTTCTGTTTTGCTCCCCTCCGGGATCCGTCGGAGCTTCCCCGCTGGAAAACATCATGTGCTGAACTGGAAAAGAAAGGAGCGTCAGGTGGTAAAAGAGTGGTAAATATAGATCCCGGTTACCTTGACCACGGCAAACTGGTTCTGGCCAGTTTCAAACAGGCTCCTGACAAGATCTACATGGGTAACGGTGTTTTCGCGCACACCTGTCTGGTGTACAGAAACGGTGGATTTCACGGACCTGTGCACAGTTTTGCAGACTTCACAGACGGCAGGTTCAACAGCTTTTTCAGTGATGCAAAGCAGCTGCTTAGAAAGCTTTTGAGAGAACGGAGCCGTTAAGGTTAACTGTTGCCAGTGCGGACATTGCGGGTATCAGCTCTTCATCCGAAAGACACCCGAAGCTGAATCTGAGATGGTGTCTGCCTGAGCTGCCGAAAGCATCTCCCGGTATGGCGGCTATGGAGTACTCACTGATAAGGTGATCGGCCAGAGCATAGGCATCAATGGTGTCAGGAGTTTTCGCCAGAGTGAAGAACCCTCCCCCTGCTTCTCGCCACTCCAGTCCTTCAGCCTTTTCCATGGCGTTTCTGCAGAGGTCAAGTCTGTACTGGACCTCTACGGATCTGTTCTCTACCCAGCCCTCCATGTTGAGGCATTCCTCAAGAAGCATCTGCCCCGGTGTTGACGGGCATATTACCACAGAATCCTGTACTTTCAGAGCCTGCGTCAGAATGTGATCGGCTCCGAACAGGTATCCCAGACGCCAGCCGGACAGACTGAAACTCTTCGAAAAACTGCCCAGGGTAACAACATGGTTCTGTTTTGATTCCATCCACGGATGGTGTGAGCTGCCTGTAAAGTTGAACTGCTCGTAGGTCTCGTCAATTATCAGAGTGCAGTTGTTTTCCCCGGTAAGTTTTACGATCCTCCGTAATTCCTCTTCAGAAAGCACTGCTCCTGTGGGGTTTCCCGGGTTCACCAGAACCATAACTTTGGCTCCTGGAACCCTGCTTTCAAGTTCATCCCATGGAACGGTCCAGCCGGAGTCTTCAACCATTGGAATGGAGTCAAGCACCAGGCTGGAAAACTGAATGGCGAAAACATGATCAAAATAGTAGGGCTCAAGCACTATTGCTCTGTCGCCGGGGTCGGCCACAGCAAGAAGAGCGCTAACAAAAGCCTGGCTGGCTCCGCAGGTAAGATGAAGCTCACTTCGCGGATCAATGTTTATTCCTCTTCTTCTCTTGATTTCACCTGCCAGAGCGATTCTGGTTGATAGATGACCCGGGTCTGGTCCGTAGAGGTGAAAAGACTTCCTGTCCATGGCCTGCTTGACCGCCTCAACAGCCTGCTCTGGAGGACCGTACCATGGAACCGCCTGCGCCATGGAGTAAACTTCCTGTCCGGCTGACCGCATCTCCCGTACTCTGTTCATGATAGAGTGCAGTGGCGGCATGTGTATTCTGGCGGTTCTCTGTGATGTTCCAGTTGTCATGCGGTTCCCCTTTAAGTTGCAGTTTCGTTTTGTGGACGATTGATTTATAAAAGGGGCGGAAGTGAAGGAAAAGTCGGGCTGCTGCTTTAACTGGCTGATTTCCCGGAAGCAGGTGGACAGGGTTAATGGAACAACTTAGCTTCCGGTGATGTACATACTGCAGAGGCTATTCGAAAGGATGTGTATGAAACTGGTTTCAATTCTTCTTCTCGGTGTATCGATATCCTGCTTTGCCTACGGTTCTGTATGGGACTGGGGAGAGTACCAGAGACGGTTTGCGGAGAACACCGCGTGGGGTCCCGGCGAGAGGCTTGTGTTCAGTGTTGAATACGGAATAATAAAGGCGGGAACCGCGACTCTCAACGTTACAGGTCCCGTGGACCATGATGGCCTGCTTGCCTACAGAATAACCGCGGAGGCTGGCTCCAACCCTGCTTTCAGCAGTTTTTTTGAAGTGAGAGACATCAACGAAGCACTTCTGGATATCGTTCAGCTTCACTCTCTTACATTCATGAAGAGCCTTCAGGAGGGCGATTTTTCCAGCAGTGAAGAGATGTACTTCGATCAGGAAGCAGGCTTCGCGTATTATCCTGATGAGGAAGACCCGGAGCTTGCAGAAATGGCGATACCGCCCCATGCTCTGGATGTTCTCAGTGCATTCTACTACGCAAGGACCAGAGAACTTGAACCTGGAGGTAATTTCTACATTGATGTTCATGTGGACAACGACAACTACCCACTTGAGGTAAAGGTTCTTGACAGGGAAAGAATTCGCACAAGGGCGGGATCTTTTGACTGCATTCAGCTTCAGCCGGTTCTCAGAGGTGACGGCCTTTTCAAGCAGCAGGGTGAGATATTTATATGGGTTACCGACGACGAAAGACACATGCCTGTGCTTATGAGTGCTTCCA
>Ga0164318_10000535_pt1 | contig 29576 bp, 30 predicted proteins | sample GuaBasSedimGuay9_FD_113734 | JGI IMG/M metagenome (GOLD analysis project Ga0164318, IMG submission 113734) | Subseafloor sediment microbial communities from Guaymas Basin, Gulf of California, Mexico - Guay9, Core 4571-4, 0-3 cm | ecosystem: Environmental > Aquatic > Marine > Hydrothermal vents...
GCGTCTCTGAGGGCGGAGTTTTGTATCAAACGGATCACGATTGAGGAGGCCGCATAATGCTCGATTCCGCAAGGAAAATGAGGAAAACTGCTCGTTTTGAATTATTTTTTACATGTGTTCCATCAAATAAAAAAACTTTTAAATAAGAAAATAGATTCCAGAAAGTAACTTACTTATGAGGTGCATCCATATGCCGCGAAGACCATCAAGATGCTATAGATATCAAACGAGGCCACCATATACCCGTAGAGAATATATCCGTGGTGTACCTGACCCAAAAATAAGGATATACGTTATGGGAAATAAGAAAGGAAATTTTGATGTTTATTTAACACTTGTTTCTCTAGAAAAAGGACAAGTCAGTCATAATGCTCTTGAAGCTGCGAGAATGACAGCGAATAGATACCTTAACAAAAAGTTATCAAGAGATAACTTCTTCTTGCATATTAGAGCGCACCCATATCACGTACTTAGAGAGAATCGAATGATGGCATTTGCTGGTGCTGACCGATTGCAAGAGGGTATGAGACGAGCCTTTGGAAAACCTATTGGTACTGCGGCCAGAGTTAGAGTTGGATCGCCACTAGTAACAATAGGGGTCAACAAAGAACACATAAACACTGCAATGGAAGCTCTACGAAGAGTCGCAATGAAGTTTCCGATGCCTACAAGGGTATTCGTCGAGAAAGGCGATGAGTCTATCAAAAGAAAACTTGGGCTACTCGATATAAGCGTTATTCGGAAATAATATAATTCTATTTTTAACTTTATTTAGCATAATTTAGCATTTATAGTTACTACATTTTATTATGAATTACTTTCGGTCACCTCCCCCTATGTGTAATAATAATATTAAGTTGATTTTGGATTGCAAAAAAGCAATTAAAAAACTAGTGCAGAATATGGTATTGGTGTAAAGATATGAGACTCATACAACAAACACAAAGGGCACACAAAATTCTCGAAAAAATAGAATTTCTTCTAGATAAGGGATATAGCGTTGATGAGGTGAAAGATACACTTCTCAAAGAATATGACATTTCATCATTAATTCGAGCATTAATATTTCTGTCAAATAGAGGTTAGCTATTATTCTTTTTTTGATAACCACCATTTTAGATATTCTTTTTTATAATCATTTTTGTTTCTTTCTTCGCCATATATTTCCTTCATCAACTGCTCTCGTGATTGATAGAGTTCATGCCTTGTCATAGCCAATCCGCATTCCATGCAAACATACATATTTTGTCTCCGGTCAAATTTCATTTCTCCACCACATTCAGGACAAACAATCATGGAATCACCATGTGATATAAATGACCCATATTTGAAAAATGTTTCTATTGTAGAGGTTTAAATCATTTTTACAACATTTTTTGATAGAACATATAGGATGTGTAGGAATGGATACCATAAGTACATTAATGACTGTGACTGCTATAATAACAGTTATAACAATTACAATTAGCGTGTTATATCTTGAAAACAAAATAACAGTATTATTTCTCAATAGAGAAGATATGAGACACACTATAATACTACAGATTGCCAAGCGTATTGCTTTCAGGAAAAGCTATGTTATAATAAGCAGTATTCTACTAAGAAATTTTCTGAATTCTGAGAGATTAATACAGATAAATAAAAAATTGTCATCTGCGCTGAATGATGATAGTGGATATTCATTTGTTTTTAAGGGTTCATCTCAAGCCATCGTAATACATACACGCTCTCACAACCTCGACGTGGCATTAAAAGCAAATTATGAGACACTGAAATTTTTAGCATCCTTTCTTAATAGTATAAAGATGAAATACGAGATTCTTTCAGTAGATTATCTAAAAAAATTGTTTATTGTAGATTATAGAGTTATAACAGGAATTGAAATCGAGAAAAAAGCACATTTTAGAATAATTTTAAGGGACCGCAGTTTAGCTGGTAAGATATGCGACCTTACCTCATTTTTTGATGTAAAAAATAATATAAAGATTCCTTACATAGAGTCGTCATTTACGATAGTAGCTGCATTTAATAAAGCTAAAAAAGAGAATAATCTTAGTTTGAGTGTATATACGATTCTTATAAAAAACTCGAAAAATATATCCTTCGATTCCGAAGAGTCTGTCAATCACAAATATAATAACTATGACATGATTAGAAGCTTGTTTTTCCTAGGTTCAAAGAGAAAAATAGAGATTTCAAAGACAAAAGCATCAGCCATCATAAAACGTATTTTTTCAGAAATTAAAGGGTCCTTTTATGGTGAGAATAAATTATCAAGGCATGTAAATACTGATCGTAATGAAATTTTCCAACGGCAATCTAACAATATACTGGCAAGAAAATACAAATTCATATTTATGGATAAGATAACTAAGGACTCAGTTTTACAGAATTTGAACAAAGTACTTTTCACTATAAAATCTGAGGGGTGCATAGGCGAAAGTGAGATTAAAGAACAATTGAAATTCTCAGATAATGAAATGAAGTTTTATCTACTAACGTTAAAGAAACAAGGTCTTGTTAAAAATGTTTCAATATTAGTAAAAGATTTCCATGGAAACAGTCATGTAGAAGAGATATATTACTCTCAGAATTTAGGATTAGATCCTATTGAGCTGTATATGGCTAAAAAAATGATAGATTTGTGTGAAGAGCACTCTGTTTTAATAGATGAGAGCCTTGGTGCCCAGTTTGATTTAGTAATAGCAAATAGATTTTTGTTAAAAGCAATAAATTTAGACCGCTATCCAAAGGCAATAATAGACCAGATGTTAATCAGAAAAATAGAGATAGCAAGATCTTTAGGCTTCTCAGACGTAATAATCCTAGTTTATTCCCAAGAGTACAAAAATAAGTTACACATTGAACAACCAGGAATTCAAGTCATTCCCTTTACCATTGGAAATATAACAGAATTAATAGCAAAAATAAAAAATACAACAATAAAGATAGGTGCAATTACAAACAGCGGTGCGTAAAAGAATGAAAAACTATGCAGTCTACGTAGTAGGCAATTATGAAAGAATAGCAATTTACGAATTAACTGCCATATTAGAGACATATAACATACAATATAAGATAGTCAGGAAGTTCCCACAGGTACTATTTATCAAAGCTGACGAACAATTCGAAAATATATTCTACAAAAGATTTGCATTCTCGCATTTTTTAATTGAAATCATGGATTATTTTGATATTTTTGATATAAAAACGCTCAATATACAACTTAATGGATTTTTGAAAGACCATATAATCACCCAGCATAAGGATGTTTCACTAATTGTTAAGAAAATAGGTCAAACTATGCATCCTATAACTCGACAGAAGTTATTTATAACAATTAAAGATATGCTCGAAAAGAAAATAGGACAGAAGTTGACATTTAAAAATCCGAAATTAACGTATGTTTGTATTTTGACTCTTAATACATTTATTCTAGGATTTTTGGTTAAAACGTCTGCAAGAAAAGATGTTTTAAAAAGAGGGCCAAAGTATAGGCCATATAACCATCCTGCGACACTACCGTCTGATCTTTCCCGTGCAATGGTCAATATTGCGCATTTAAAACAACAGGATACTTTACTAGACCCTTTTTGTGGCGTTGGAACTGTAGTAATAGAAGGATGCACCAGCGATGTATATAGTGTAGGTATGGATATTGATAAAAAAATGATATTTAAAGCGCTTAAAAATGCAGAATACTTTAACTGTAGAAACTATTCATTCATTTTAGGAAATACACTAAAAATGCCTATAAAAGGCTCTAAAAACTTAGCCATAGTAACGGATCCCCCTTATGGGAGAGCCGCATCAACAAAAGGTACTAAAATATATCAATTATATAGTGACTTTCTCGAGAACGCATCTTCAATATTAAGAAAAGATAGATTTTTGGTGTTCATTAGTCCTCATTACCTACCAATCTCCAAAATATTAGAAAAAAATGACTTTAAGGTAGTTAAGAAATTCTATGTAAGGTACCACAGTAAACTGACACGTGTTATAAACGTAACATTACCAGGGTAAATAGAGTATGTCATAGAAGAGTGCCCACAATGCTATGAAGAGAAGCAGATAAGAGAAGAACCCATTTAAAAACATCTTAGATTGGCTGCCATCAAAAACTTCAGGACTAACTGACAAGACATAAAGAGAAATCACGTGGGCAACGAAGGCACCAGCTAGGCCTACCATGAATCCGAGTGTTTCTGTTATATTGAAGTAAGCACAAATTGCTGCAAATACGACTGCCATCAGAATTTTAGTGTAATACACTTTATCCTTGGGAGACAAATTTATAACCTCCAATCAAATTTGATAACTCATGAAAGCATCAATCTCAAATCTTGATATTCAAATAATATTAAAAGAGTTGCGGTCGAAAATTGTGAACGGATTATTGGAAAATATATATCAAACGGAAAAAAACATTTTCCTTTTTAAAATACATAATGCGGGTACACGGTATGACTTAATTTTTGAGCCAGGTATTAGATTCCATCTCACGAAGTATAAATATCCAATACCAGACACTCCACCACACTATACGACCATGTTAAGAAGATTTTTAAAACGCTCAAGAATTTTGGATATAAAACAAAGAGACTTAGATCGAATAATAATTATGACTCTAAAATCAGCAAAAGGCAGTTTTAACTTAATTTTCGAAGTTTTTAGTTTTGGAAATCTTATATTGGTTGATGATAAAGATATGATTCGATTGGCATTAGTGTATCGTAAAATGAGAGATAGAACCATAAAAATCAATGAAAAGTTTCAGTTCCCACCAATGAATGAACAAAATTTGATGTCTATATCCAAGGATTCGTTTTTTGCAAAGAAAAGGGACTATGAGAACAAAAAAATCGCAAAATATCTATCAGATACACTTAATATTGGAAAAGAGCTTGTTGAGGAAATTTGCGCACGAAGCAAATTAAATCCGAAGGATCCTGTGAGTACACTTTCTGATGAGGAATTAGAACGAATATTTACCATTATAGAAGAAATTAGAAAAACAATTGTTAATGAGGACTTTAAACCAGTTGTATATTATGATGAGAATGGAAACCCAATCTCAGCAACACCATTTGAATTTATGATTTACCAGAATTTCAAAAAACAATTTTTTGACACATTTAATGATGCTTTAGATGTTTATTTTGCCCAGATTTCTGAAAAGAAACTAGAAACTGATGCTGTAAGAGATGCTGTGGATCAAAAACTCTCAAAATTAGAAAAGCGACTAGAAGAACAGAAAGCGCACTTAGAAAACATTAAAAGAAATATCGAACAGCATAAGGAGATAGGAGATCTGATATATAGATATCTACAGATACTTGAAACCATTCGTCAAGAAGCCTATAGATCAATTAAAAACAAAAAGAAAATAATTGATATCAAAGCTTTTGACAAATATATAGAAGGATTACCTATACGTATTAAAGAGATAAACATACAGAAGCATGTTATTTTATTAGAGATAGAAGGAAAGGAAATAGAGCTGGACATACTCCAAAAAACTAGTGACTTAGGCAAGCTTCATTTTGAGAAATATAAGAAAGGCATCAAGAAAATAGAAGGCGCTAAGAAAGTTATAGAAAAAACAAAGGCAGAAATAGCTCAACTATTAGACAAGAAACATGAAATGGAAATCTCAGCAAAACAAATTATTAAGAAACGCCGTGAGAAAAGATGGTATCATAAGTTTAGATGGTTTATATCATCAGATGGCTTTCTTATAATAGGCGGAAAAGATGCAAAGACTAATGAAATAATAGTCAAGAAGTATATGGATGAAGGGGATATATTCATCCATGCTGATATCCACGGTGCACCAGCAGTTGTTATTAAGACCAATGGCAAATTACCACCAGAACAAACACTAAAAGAAGCAGGAATATTTGCAGTTTCATTTTCAAGCGCATGGAAAGAAGGCATAGGAAATGCTGATGCATACTGGGTAAAAGCCACGCAAGTATCAAAAACACCCCCCTCTGGTCAGTACTTAGCAAAAGGCGCATTCATTATAAGCGGATCTCGTAATTACATGAGAAACTTGACTCTTGAAGCAAGTCTAGGATTAAAAATTTTAGATGACTCTCTAGAAATAGTCTGTGGGCCAACTTCTGCCATTGATAAATACTGCAACTTCTACATAATTTTAAGACCAGGTGATGTGCAAAAGGGCCAATTAACAAAGGAAATTATTTCAATTATAAACAAGTATTTCAAAGATGTTGATGTTGACTATAACGAGATACAAGCAGTTCTCCCGCCTGGAAGCGGTCGCATTAGTAAAATCGTCCATAAAAATAGTGGCTCTTGAGGAACGCATATGACAAATAATGATGACGAAATTAGGTTCCTTGCAGATAGTATGCTAGGAAGCCTAGCAAAATGGCTTAGATTCTTTGGTTATGATACAGAGTACTACCGTGATATAGAAGATAATCGCTTACTAGAGATTGCAGCAAGTGGGAACTATGTATTGCTAACTTCAGATAGAGAGTTACATGCCCGTGCAAAATCAAGAAAAATCAACACAATCCTAGTTCCACTCAGATCTCTAAAAGACCAACTCGTAACTATAAATAAAAAATTAGGTATACGCTACAATTTAAAACCAAGAGTCCCACGGTGTGTATATTGTAACTCAATACTTACAAAACCTAAGAATTTACCAGAATATCTGAAAAACAAAAACGATGTGTTTTTTTGCCCTACTTGCAAAAAATACTTCTGGGAGGGGAGAATGTGGCGCAATATAAGAAAATTTTACACTGAATTGGAAAACATGATTAAATCACAAGGTAATACAGACAGAAAGCCCACCAGCTTTAGTCGTGAAAGTATGCCTGAAACACCAAAAGGTGATAAAAATGATGATAAAAGTTAAAATTGTCGCACCTGTAAAAGGTACGGAAGACCCAGAAAAAGTTAAAAAAGCAATCTTAAACCTCTTTATGGTTGATAAAAATAAAATTGAACTAATAAAAGATAATCACGAGAGCAGAATAGCTATAGTAGCCGAAGGAAAAGATGTTTTACTACCCTTCTTCGACGCAATACGATACGACCGCATTATAGATTCCGCCCGCCGAATCCTCAAAAGGAATCAAGTAGGTAACACCACTTTCTTCTATATTAGCAAAGAAGCTGCTTTCGTAAAACATGTAAACTTCACAGAAGAAGGACAAGAACCTTTGGGCGCTATCTTCGTCACTATAATCTCAGACGAACTCGATAGAGTCATTAAATGGTTAACACCCAAAACAAAAGATGGAAAAATAATTGAAACCATAGACCTTAACGACGACTAAACCAAGCTAAACTAAAAGAAAATAGATGGTGCCCTGGCCGGGATTTGAACCCGGGTCGAGGGGGCGAAAGCCCCTTATGCTTGGCCGAGCTACACCACCAGGGCATCTAAGACATCTGTAACCAATGATCCATCGGAATTACATTTAGAGCATCTAGAACATTTGGTGGGCCCGCAGGGCTTCGAACCCTGGACCACCGGGTTATGAGCTTCGTCTCCAGCGTCTTCAGGATACTTCAACGCTGGAACCGGCGCTCTACCGGCTGAGCTACGGGCCCAGATATAATGTGGTTAAAAATGTATAGGATTTCTAAGTTTTTAAAAACATTTCCGTTTATTAATTTTTTGCATAGAGTGCAGCATTGGTAGTTGAGAGATGGTGATCAAAGTATGCTTCAAGTTAAAGACAGTAGTCGTTGTATAAAAATGGCATTAATTCTTTGTAAGTATTTTGGATATTACAGTTATAACATATTTGCTCAAGGCGCCTATTAAAAGAATTGACGAATTGTTTAATGGATATTCATTAGTGACTAAGTATAGATAAAATGTCTGAAGATAAGGTGAACTACATTCATTATTCAGTAATGGAATGGAGTATTCTATATCAAGCGGCAACTCTGTATTGGACTATGAGCAGGGTCGAAATTTAAGCAGTCAGGTTTTGTCTTGCAAATATGTGAAATCCGAACGTATAGTAAAGAATGTACTTCAACTCTAGATTCCTCTGAAATATGCAAAAGGTGCACCTAGTTGATGATGTGTTCATGCCGAGTAGATTAATAACAACAGACTTGTGACATTATGCTTGAATAGAAAAATATTCATTATTGGATTCAGCCCAGATACTTAGAGCACTCTTATATTACTTAAGCAAACATTTATACAATTATTAAAGAAAAATTATGGAAATTATTTGAAAACTCATATGAAAGCATTGTTAAACTCTATACATAGAACGTTTACATGCAAAGTTACATTTCTTGCAAATAGTATCCAGTAAAACATAAGAGGAAACGAAGTGAAATAATAGAAGAATTTTTATTCAGATGTTTACTCTTATTAAATATAAGAGCAATGAAGGACAAACGCCCCTTATCGAGGATCGGTATGATTCATGATGAGTACCGATGCAAGCAAGGGGCAATACCAGAGCGGCTTGGCCGAAAGCCGCGTGCAGGGTCCCTTTACGACCGACGGTACGTTCCAAGGGATGAATAAAGAGCCAACCCACATGCGCGACAGGCCAGGTGGAAAAGGGGACGATGCCATATAAAAAGAGCACGCCGAGATATGGATGGTCCTTTCGATGAAGGCGTGTGTTACTATATGGCAACATCCCCTTTTCTCCATATTTCATTATTAGCTCACAAGACGTATCAAGGCTATTGTTTACTATTAGTTAGTTAAATTATGTTCAGCTGGTGCTTCATTTGAAGGAGAGGAATTATACAACCCATATAGATTTGGATCGGGTAATGGATTTATTAGAAAGCTACAAAGGTAAAAACTCGCTTATCTTTGTTGAAGGAAAGAAAGATATGGAGTTGTTAATTAAGTTAGGCTTCGAAAAGGAGAACATTATTAGGATACAGAATAATAGAGATGGAAGTATTTATGAAATTGTAGAGAAGCAAATGCCCCTACGGGGTAAATCTATATTAATACTTACAGATTTCGATAATGAGGGGCAATTACTTGCTGAGAGGCTGGCCTCGATAATTTCCGAATATGGAGGTAACCCCCAACTGCATGTTAGAACTCTAATATATAAACTTTTAAAAGGAAAAATCACACAAGTGGAAGGCATAAGTCACATTATAAGATTTGAAAATTATAGAAAAGATTACTTCAGTTACTAATTACATTTGTGTTAGAATTCAGGAGGTGCTGATTATGGTTGCTCATAATGATAATGATAATTCTACAACCAAATATCTCATTAGAGCAAGAATAGAAATTGATGGTATTGTTGACAAACCCGATGTAGTTGGTGCAATTTTTGGACAGACAGAAGGTCTTTTAGGTAAAGAACTTGATTTACGAGAATTACAGAAAACTGGTAGAATTGGAAGAATCCATGTACAGCTTAACTCGAAAGGTGGCAAGTCAATCGGTATAATTGTAATTCCATCAAGCCTGAGCATGATTGAAACTGCCATCTTAGCAGCAGTTTTAGAAACTGTTGACAGAGTTGGGCCTTGCACTGCAAGAGTACATATAGAGAAGATAGAAGACATGCGAGAGACTAAAAGAAAAAAGGTGATTCAGAGAGCTGTTGAAATCTTACGTAAATGGAGCACAGAAGTATCTCCAGAAACTCAAGAAATTACAGATGCTGTTATGAAAGCATTTCACAGCAGTCAAATAACAAAATACGGAAAAGAACAACTTCCAGCGGGGCCAAATATAGATAAGTCAGATACAATAATTGTAGTTGAAGGGAGAGCTGATGTATTAAATCTCTTAAAGCACGGTTTTAACAATGTAATTGCAGTAGAAGGCACCAGTGTTCCACATACAATTGTGGATTTAAGTCGTAAAAAGACAGTTATAGCATTCGTAGATGGTGATCGTGGTGGTGAATTAATTCTTAGAGAATTACTGCAAGTGGCAGATGTTGATTTTGTAGCAAGAGCGCCACCCGGAAAAGAAGTAGAAGAGCTGACCCACAAAGAGATAATAAAAGCATTGAGGAATAAAGTACCTGTGGAACAAGTAAGTAGTTTAATTTCTAGTGTCAAAGCTCCAGAGAGAAAAGAAGAGCAAAAAGAAAAGGAAACATCTCAAAAAGATATTGCCCAGAGACTACAGATTCCTCAGCAACTTATTGATGCAACTTTAGCAATAAAGGATACTGGAGAAGCAACATTATTCAATGAAAAATTAGAACATACTAATAATGTAACAGTAAGTAAGTTAACTAATGAATTAAAAAATGCAGAATCCGTGTATGCGATTGTTTTTGATGGTGTAATAACCCAAAGGCTAGTTGACTTAGCTGCCGAAAAGGGTATAAAATACATAATTGGTGTTAGAAAAGGAGAAATAACAAAAATACCAGTAAACCTTAAGATATACACAATTGATGAAATATTAAGATAAATAACGTTGGATATCAATATCATTCTCTATTTTTACTTTTTTGAATTCATCTTTGTTTTTTGTGAGAGGAATTGTTGCATCAAGTCCTATCTTTGTTGTCAATAGTGATTTTTGATCTGCAGATGGATCTAAACTGGACCCACGAACGTTTTTCACTATTAATAGATCGTCTTCTCCATTGAAACGCGTAGCAATAGCCCATTCTACTTCATTTAAATTGTAGACATCAATATCGTCATCCACTACGACGCAATGTTTTAGACTTGGATGTGCTGCAAACGCAGCGAGCATTACATTTTTTGGATCACCATCAGTCTGTTTTTCTATTGAAATTATAGCATGAAGCCATCCACATCCACCCACTGTCATATTTACTTGTTTAACTGTTGGGAGAACCGCCTTTACTGCTTCGTATATTTTTACTTCTTTTGGCATCCCCATCAAAATACGGTGCTCATAACCTGCTGGGAGAATCGTGTAGTAATATGGATCATTACGATAATAAATTTCAGATATTTCTACAACTGGCTGTTTTCTGATAATATCTCTAGTTCCAGTTATATCAACAAAGGGCCCTTCCTCATGAAGTATATCATGTTTAATTACGCCTGTCATTACTATCTCAGCATGTGATGGCACAAAGGCGTCAACGTCCTCTAAATATGAAACTTCTAACTTATTTTTCAAAAAAGCATTTGCAAGCCATAATTCGTCACTACCATAAGGCAAAGGATATGATGCTGCAAAGAGAACTGCTGGATGAACACCTATAACAATAGCAATAGGTGTATCTTTTCCCATCTTTTTGTATTTTTCAAAGATTGTATAGAGGTGACGGGGAACTAATCGGATAGCAAAATGATTTTTATCGAGCTTCATAAGCCGATGAAATGATATGTTTTGAAATTCTTGCTCAGGATCTTTAGCTATAACGAGCGCGCTTGTGATATAAGGACCTCCATCACTTTCAAAAAATCTTTGAATTGGTAATATATCAAGACTTAAACTGTCGCCAACCAATCTATTTTCCATAAAAGACGGGCTTGTACCACTTTTTTTGGGTTTTTTAAGCCTACCCATGGCTTTATTTATGCTATCATACAGCTTGTCAGTAGTAGTATTAAGTGCTAATGCAATATTTTCTCTGCTCCCAACAAGCCCAGAAATTAGTTTGAATGATGAAAAATTCTTAAAATTATGAATCAATATTGTTTTTCCATCGAGTTTTTGCATGATTGCAGTTAAAATACCATCATTAGGTATTGTTTTTTTTATTTCATAAAATGTTCCTTTTTTTCTCAACTTGGCAATAAATTCACGTAGCATAAGAACCAACCACCAGTTTTTGAAGAGCTTAATTGATATAACAAACTACAAGAGAGAAGAGAATCAACGGTCCTCTTTAGAAATAATTTTCTTCGCCAAATTCATTGCAGCGACTATCCTTTCACGTGTATATTCCTTCAAGTTTAGAACAACAATAACACCTTTAGATGTCAAATTTGCTATGTTTTCTGCAATTATTCTGGCAGCAAATTCACCAGTGCCACCTAATGTTGGAAAGATGTTTATTGATGACGTTGGAACCGAAGAAATAGGTGTTGCAATAGCTATATTACCAACCTTAAGCTCGCCTTCTACTATTATTATGAAAACTGCATTTTTCATCGTAATTCCAAGACCTTCAAGTTTGAATTTCTCGTGTTGATAAACCTCAGTACGCATTGCTTCAGAAAACATAATTATTCCTCACAAGTACATGGATTGTTATGGCATCTGGGACAGACATGAGGGTACTTAGAAATTGCAGCATTCTCTAAGTCTATCTCTAATAAATTAGCTAAGCTCGCCAGCCATGCAAGGACATCTGCCATTTCTTCTCTAATCGCATTCGAATCACGTTTCAGTATAGCTCTACTCAACTCGCCAATCTCTTGTGATAACCACATAAATGTCTTTGATATACCACGCTTTTTATCTTTCTCAAAGTAAATCTGTCGCATCATTTCTTGAAATTCTCGAATTTTCATCAGAAACCCTCATTATAAGAAAATCAAACGGGTATTATTATAACGAACTTATGGGAATTTAATCATTCCAACAGTTTGCATCCAAGCAAGAACCACTGTCATGATAATAGAAACTGCTAATAAGGTGACAGCTATAGGACCCATCTTTATGCCTTCTGTTTCGTCTTGGAAAAATCTAATCAATCCTGCGCCACCCATGGGCATTGGTGCTTCACGCTTTTTCTTTCTCTTCTTGGACATTTAACATCACCTTAGTAAATTCCATTATGCTAGCTATTAAAATATTTTTATTTAAGAAGCAAGTTATTTATTCTTTACTGAGAATAGTTTAAAGGCATAATGAGTATTAACATAGTACATGTATGATTATATAAGTGTAATAGGATATTAGGTAGGTGAACTCTATGAGCGAAATTATGTGGACAGAGAAATACCGCCCTAAGTCGTTAAAAGAAATGGTTAATCAAAAAGAAATCGTTGCAAGGTTAGAGGCTTTTGTTAAAGAAAAGAACACTCCGCATCTCCTATTTGCAGGCCCTCCTGGAACTGGTAAAACAACTGCAATTCTAGCATTTGTGAGAGATCTCTACGGACCAAACTGGAGAAAAAATTTTCTTGAACTAAACGCCTCAGATGCAAGAGGTATAGATGTTATAAGAACCACCGTAAAGGAATTTGCGCGTACAATGCCATTTGGGGATGTTCCATTTAAAATAATTGTACTTGATGAAGCCGATAACTTGACTGATGATGCTCAACAAGCCCTACGAAGGACAATGGAGCAATATGTTGGGACTTGTCGATTTTGTTTAATATGTAATTATTCTAGTAAGATCATTGAACCGATTCAATCAAGATGTGCTGTATTTAGATTTACGCCCTTGAGTGATGATGACATTAGAGGGAGGCTTAAGTGGATTGCTGAACAAGAGAATGTAAATGTCACAGATGATGGAATGGATGCAATATTATACGTATCAATGGGTGATCTCAGAAAGGCCATCAATGTGTTACAAGCAGCTGCTGCAATAGGTGAAACAGTTACAGCAGACACAGTATATAAAGTGACAGGTAGAGCACGTCCTGAAGAAGTTAGAGGGCTTATGCAAACGGCCTATTCAGGGAATTTTGTAAAAGCACGTGAAAAATTATACAAAATGTTGATAGGATATGGATTATCTGCTACGGATATAGTAAAACAAATACATAGAGAAGTATTCAATCTACCAGTAGATGAAAAAGTTAAGGTTGATTTAATTGAAAAGATAGGTGAAATTGAGTTTAGACTTGTGGAAGGCGCGGATGGTGAAGTACAATTAAGTGCACTATTAGCATATTTTGCATTAATTGGTGAACATAACAAATGAACGTGAGATGACAAAATATGGCCCTTACATTGGCTGAAAAATATAGACCTAAAAGCATAAAACAAATAGTAGGAAATAAAGAAGCTATTAGTAAGTTTGTTTCTTGGCTAGATAGCTGGGTCAAAGGAAAAATCCCCTCAAAAAAAGCTACGTTTTTGTACGGCCCTCCAGGGTGTGGAAAAACATCACTAGTGTACGCTGCCGCAAATGACTACAATCTAGAATTACTGGAACTGAATGCAAGCGATAGAAGAGATAAAGCAACACTTGAACGAGTTATACGGAGTGCTGCAAATCTAAGCAGTCTCTTTGGTACACAAATGAAAATTATTCTTATAGATGAAGTAGAGGGTATTTCTGGAACAGAGGACCGCGGAGGATTAAACGCACTAGCAACGCTTATTAAAGAGACGGTGGTGCCAATTGTTTTAATAGCCAATGATGCATGGAATCCTAGGTTTAGTACGCTAAGAAATGCATGCTTAATGATCGAATTTAAAAAGATTCCAGAGCGAACAATAATAGCCGTGTTAAGGGACATCTGTGTTAAGGAGGGGATTATAGCAGATCCAGAGGCTTTAAAAAGAATCGCTCAATTATCAGAGGGCGATCTTCGTGCAGCAATAAACGATTTAGACTTTCTTATTAGAGGGAAAAAGAGTATCAAATATCAAGATACATTGATATTACCCCGTCGTAATAGAGAAATTAAAATTTTTGATACTATAAATAGAATTTTCCGTGCAAGGGCAGTACGTGACGCATATGATGCTGTGTTAAATTCCGAAGTCGATTATGAGATGCTTATTAGATGGATTAGTGAAAATATCCCGAATTTTCTAAAGTTGCCAGAGGAGAGATATGAGGCACTCGACAAATTAGCAGAGGCAACACTCTTCCTTAATAGAGCACGGAGAACGAATTATTGGCGGTTACTTGTATATACATTCTCATTGATGTCTGGTGGTGTAGCAATGAGCAAAAAAGCGGAAATTAGAGGTTTTATAAAGTCATCATTTCCAACGTGGATTAGAGCGTTATCTACAATGAAAGCTAACAGAGCTTTACTCATGGAAATTGCAGGGAGGATTGCAAGAAGATTACATGTCTCGAGAGCATACGCAATATCAGAAATGCTACCATACATTTCAATTCTTCTTGAAAACGATAAATTAGCTAAAAAAGTAATTGATTACTTTGAGTTTTCAGATGAAATGGTTTCCTTTATTCAGAAACGATTTTCATAAAGTCACTAATAGTCCTTATAACCTCTTTTTTGAGCATCAGTTGAATTATTCTTTTTGATAATTTTCTGCATACATCATTGATTATTTGTTTTGAATGGTCAAAAGAAAATGAATATCCAATATCTGCAAGTATTAAGCCTTCGGGGGGTAATGGCTGTATCGAGGGATATTTTTGAACCAATCCGTTTAGAATCAACTTTAATTCTTCTAAAGAATATACCTTTTTTCCAACTAGAATTACCGCACTAAGCATACGCCTAACTTGCTGCCACAAGAAACTTTTCGCTCGTATTTTAAAAATAAAGAAATCATCTTGAACGATAAAATCTGCTGAATCTATAGTTCGAGTGTAGTTTATTTCTATGTCATAATGTTTCGATAAATAATAGAAATTATGTGTTCCTATCAATAGCCCAAGTGCTTTTCTTACTAAATCAACATCTTCATTGGAATGCGGGTAAAGATAGATATACTCACGATACAACGCCTCTTTTCGGGGGTTAAAGGATAAATCTACCTTTTTTAATGCCCAAAACCAGATGTCGTCGGGTAAATACTTATTTAATCGACCTAAATAAATAGGTAGATCCGTTGTAATTGCAATGACTTGCGATATTGCATGAACACCTTTGTCGGTTCGACTTGCTATTTGAATGTTTAATTGCTCTATATCAAAACCATATTTTTCGAATGCTAAAATAATTTCATTAAGTATACTTTTTTTATTCCCATTAGACACAAAACCATGATAACGATATCCAAAGTATCCTAATTTAAGAGCATAGCGATTTAATTGCATTTTAAGATTTACCTCTGACTTGTGTAAGAATGTGCACTATCTCAGGAAGTATTAATTTATCCAAAGCCATACTAACGGCATTTGGAGAACCTGGTAAAACAAAGATTATTTTATCATTAGCAATACCAGCGGTAGCGCGTGAAAGAATTGAAGCACTACCCACTTGCAAAAAACTCAGGTATTGAAATGCTACAGTAAAGCCGGTTAATTCTTTTTCAAATAGTGGACGTATGCTTTCTACAGTAACATCTCTTTTACTTATACCAGTACCACCACTAGTTATGATAACGTCAATATGTTCTTCTTGTATCAGCTCTTTTATTTTCTGTTTGATAAGAGATGCATCATCTGGCAAATATCCAAAATGTCTAAAAATAAACTGGTTATTTTTGGTAATAAGCTTCTCAACCACTTCAGATGTTTTATCATTCTTAACTTGTTCACCACGGCTTATAGCTTGCCATCGACTGTCGCTTATTATAAGTAATCCAAAGGTTATTGGTTTATCCCACTTTCGAGATTTATGCTCATGAACACTTGAAAATTCGGTTTCATACATTATTTCCTTTCTCCTGATATTTTTTTATTATAGATCTTAACTTTTTATTTTCCTTAGATAAAGTTTCAATTTGCTTTTTTAAATAACTTAAGGCATTAGTAACGGTAGTAAATGCTTTATCTGTTAACAGATTTTTCAATTTTTCATTTTCGCTTTTAAGACTCTCGCTATATTGACGATAACGATTTATAAGATCTTTCTGTTCCTTTATAGTATTTTCGAGCTTTTCCATACGTTGAAGAGCTTTATTTTTTTCTTCAATAACACTTAAAAGATACTTTGTTCGAGCTGCCAACTTCTTATTATAGTCCTGCTCAACATGAACTTGCATGCTGACTGATTTTGAAAGACGTTCAAACTCTTTTCTAAGATAATCATTTTCAGACATTACCAGAATTATCTTCTCCTCTAAATTCGAAACACGTTCACTTAATTCTTGTTTTGTTAGTAGAGAACTGATACCTAGAGCTGCGTAATTTACCTCTAGGAGAGATTTGTCCATATTTAGATTAATAATAGAGTTGGTAAATTCATCACCTTTTGAAAAGATATCCTTGCTAGAGGAGATTACAAGCGATAATTTCTTATAAACATCACAAATAGTTTCTAGAGTGTCTCGATCAAATTTTCTCCGAGTTAATTCTTCTTTTACTCTTGTAACTTGATTTGCCAGCAAAGATATATCCTCAATCACACGAGATACTTGTTCTTGATCTAGATTAGATATTTGTGTATAAGATCTTAGGAGACTATGAAGATAGATTATTTTTGCTTCCATCGCATTAAGTGTATCATAAATTACTTTTTCATCTTTTTTATTTTGTTCTAAATGCGAGTAAATGGTAATAGCTAAACCACTAATATCCGTAATGAGCGTCACAGCATCAATAATGGTATTCAGCATAAAAAAGCCCCCACAAAAGCTAACATTTTTAACTGTATTTTTACTAATTAATCTTCAAATTTATAAATAATTACCTAATTACAAGCAACAGTATACAAAAATGGTGATTTAATGAAATATTATCTAGTTGATTCATTTGTAGGGACGTTTATTATAGGAGAAAACAAGAGAATTATTACATACAAGCCATTCGCAGAAGATAAGAAATATGATAAAAATCTAAGTATCCAAAAAAGCGAGTTATTAGATGAACAAATACAAGTGATTAAAGAATGTAAGATTACAGATAATGACGAATTGATTATTGAAGATAATCGTCTTATAACACCTCTGAAGAATGCATTCCCTAATATGAAAATTAATTTTGAATTCCCCAGCGTTATGGGAAAATATTTCAGAGAAAATATAGTCAAATTAGTTGTAGAAGAACTTGGATTGTTTAAAGATAGGAATGCACTAGCCAGTGAGTTAAATGATATATCAAATCACGTTGCTCGCGAGAAAGTTAAAGAAGCTGCACAGCGAAGAGACAAACTCGTGGTACAGGTAATCGATGCCATTGATGACGTGACAAAGATTATTAACTTAATGGCTTCAAGAACGCGAGAATGGTACAGTCTATATTTTCCTGAATTAGACAAAGTTGTTGATAACCACAAACTTTACTTTAAATTAGTATCGGAAATAGGCAAGAGAGAGGATTTCATTAAGCGTATTGACGAATTTGATATAAGTGATGACTTAAAAAGACGAATAAAAAATGTGGCTACAAAATCAATTGGCGCGGATATAACGAAACGAGATTTAAGCATGATTAGGGCTTTTGCATCAGAATCCCTTAATCTTATCGACTTAAAAGAGAATCTAGAGAAGTACCTTACCGATTTAATGAATGATGTTGCTCCCAATCTTACAGGATTAGTTGGACCATTAATAGGTGCAAGATTAATTAGGTTAGCAGGAGGCTTAATTGAGCTATCCAAACTTCCATCAAGTACAATTCAAGTATTAGGTGCCGAAAAAGCATTATTCTTGGCTTTAAAAAAGAAAGGTAAGCCTCCGAAGCATGGCGTTATCTTCCAGCATATATTAATACACAGCGCACCTAGATGGCTTAGAGGAAAAATTGCAAGAGCCATGGCCGGAAAAATATCAATAGCTGCAAGAGTGGACGCATTTTCAGGCGCGTTTGTTGCAGATAAACTTAAGAGGGATTTAGAGGAACGAGTTAAAGAGATAAAAAGAAAATACCCAAAACCACCAGCTGTAAAGAAAATAAAACCAAGTAAAAAAAGAAAAAAAGTAAAAGAGAAAGTAGGTAAAAAGAAAAAGAGGAGGAGAGGAAAACGAAAATCGAAAGAATAGAAAAATGGTCTGAAAATCCACATCTGTACTGGGCAATACGTGATGACGGACGTAAAATACTGGTTACTGAAAACGCATACAGAGGAAATACTGTGTACGGAGAGGATATTGCAATTTATGATAATAAGGAATTCAGATACTGGGATCCTTATCGCAGTAAATATTCAGCTGCAATATATAACGGACTTAGGGATATCTATATAAAAGAAGGATATACAGTATTGTATCTTGGCGCTGCATCTGGGACTACAGCGAGTCATGTTGCAGACCTAATCGGTAGGGATGGCATGATTTTCTGCGTTGAATTTTCTGCTAGAACCATGAGAGATCTACTCAATGTTACAGCCATAAGAAAGAACATGATACCCATATTAGGTGATGCAAGAACTCCAGAGCAATATAGAGCTTTAGTCACAACTGTCGATGTAATATATCAAGATGTTGCACAACCACAACAGGCAGACATTCTAGTCAAGAACGCTAGAGCATATCTAAAGAAAGGCGGTATAACTCTTTTAGCAATAAAAGCAAGAAGTATAGATGTGACAAAAGAACCTTCAATTATATATAGGCAAGAAATTGAGACACTAGAGAAAAATAATTTTGAAATTTTAGAAACTGTTGAGTTAGAGCCATATGATAAAGACCACACACTAGTTGTCTCGAAATATCTAGGATAGCTTTATACTACTTTTTCAGCTATTATTAATATTTAAGAATAAAATTTGCGAATTTTTCTATTGCTATCTTCATATTATTTACTGAGGGGTGTTTTTGTTTATTAACGGTAGCACTAAAGAGTGCAAGAAAAATAACAAAATCATACAACAAATTTATGAAATCACGATATTTTAGATAGTTTTCTTGTGAATCAATATATTTTATAATGTCAGATATCCACTCCTTTAGAAGATCCAGCTGTGGCTTAGAGAGGGTTTCTATGTCTATATTATTCATTCGCATCAACACTTTTTTGAAAAGATTCAATGAGAGAGAAGTTGAGAATTCTTTGTTGAGATATGATATAAGATACTCTAGACCGTCTGTACAATCTTTTTTGCTTGCTGTTAGTCTGTTTCTCTTAAAAGCAACCATACGAGAAGATATATTCAAGGAAGATGCCGTTATTCTTCGCAAGAAAGTATTACTCGTACTTTGCAAAATGCTAAATTCATCTATAATTGTTCCAATATCAAGAGATACGTTTATAGCATTCAATTTTCGGAAAATATCCTTCTTTGCTACATCAATAACATAATGTAATAAAGTAAAGTCGTGATAATTTAATTTAAAAAATAAAGCCTTGATAAATTGTTCAGCCTCTTTAACATTAACTATTTGAACTTGAGGTTGATTCTTCTCAACAGCGATTAACTTACTAATAGCAATGATATTTGTATTAAATGTTGCAAGAAATTTCGTAATATCATATTGCTCGAACCCTTGAGACAACAGAAAGTTTCTTTTTCGTTGAATACGGTGCTCTAAAAACTTAGATGCCTTAGGAGACAATTCAATTTTCAGTAGCAGTGAAGAATAATGTTTTATCCCCACTCTTCGAGGATAAATGGGAAGGAATTCTTTAGTGGCTAGAAACTCACTTATGTGAAAACGTTCTAGCAAATAAACCCAGAAAAGGCATGCAGTAGATACATCTGCTGGTGTTAAATTAACAGATGATGAATCTCGATGATATGCAACTATTTTACTTATAAGCTTAACAAAATCTTCAGCATATCGCTGAGAAAATTCAGCTAAAGATATTGGCAAGTTTTTAATTTGTCTATCAAGAGAACGAGAAATCAAATTGGATATTTCATAAGGTATTTTCGTCATGAGGACAGAGTAATAACGATTGAGACTGGACACTTAAACAACCTCAATATATTACTCTAGAACATCTAAATTAAGTGTTAAGTCAACAACATTTTCAAGAGGTGTCGTTTTATCACCATTTTTTATTAAGACAGTCTTCTTCCCTTCTTCCCTTGTTCGAATAAGCACAAGCAACAAGTCTGTATTTGTTGTTGCAAGTGCAACAGTTGTCACTTTGTTATTAAAAATCTGCTCCGTGGCTTCTAATGCAAGATAAATATCAACATCCCCAGGAACAATAACGGGCAAGCATCCACTCTCAGTAATACGAGTTATTATTGTATCAGATACACTTCCCTCCAAGAAGAACTTAATGCTTAATATACCACCAATCTCCTCAAGAATTTCCTTTATGTATGTTATTTTATCCATAATTTTCTGGACATCTGCAGTCTTTCCATCAACAAAAAATACAACACCACGTTTTCTAGAGACCTTTTTTAGCGTCTTTTTAATGCGTCCAACTTTCATAATCATGAAATCACCACATATGTAAGTAAAAATGATTTATTGTTGCTTTATAATTTAAATTTTGTTGCAATAGGCATTAAGTATTCTTGAAAAATTAGATGAAATGTCGATAGTCTGAGGGATTAAACTATACGTTTCTCTATTTCCTGAGCTGCTGGTCTCATAAAATGAAAAATTAAACCCAATTTCACAGTTGAGGGAATGCTCACAGTCAGGACTGCATTTTTCCCAGCGGCCATTGTGATGACATATCCTTCACTACCACTAATTATCAGTTCTTCCATCTCCCCCCTCTGAAGCTCCATTGCTGCACGTTCACCTAATGATAACATAGCGGCTGTCATTGCAGCTATTTTTATATCATCCACGTTTTCTGGAAGTATAGACGCTATAGGTAGACCTTCTTGGCTTATAATCGCTGCAGCTTGAATATTAGGTATATTTTTTTGCAGACTTACTAAAATCTCTTGAAGTCCACTCATGAACTCTTCTATAGCCATAGTAATCCCTCAAACGCTTGATATTTAATATAGAAAATTAAAGTTTATCCTCATCAAACCCTTTCAAAACATCTTTAATTGGAGATGAACCTTCTTCTGATGAAGGAAATGGTTTTGCGGCAAGGAAATCTTCAAGCATTTTCTTAAGCTTGTTTGCAGTCTTTTGCATTAAAAACCTAACCATACCAATATTAACATTTGAATCAGTAATTACGCATAGTATTCCTGCTCCACAGCTAGCAGCAAATATTTTTCCATTGGTGAACTCGGATGTAACTATCTCGAGCTCGCCTATTTGAAGATTCTTTCCTTGCTCTTCGCTAGCACCGAAAACCGCGCTAGCTATTGCACCTATGCTCTCGACATCAACTGGATAATAGGAAAATTTCGTTACATGAGCTATTGTAAGGCCGCTTTTATCAACCAAGATAACTTTCTTTATCCCAGATTCTCCTTTTATTATTTCTGATAAGGCTTCCTTAAATACTTCTTCTGCCATAATTAGCCCCTCATAATTTTAGATGCATCACGGTCATAACCAACGTTTTGATATTTTTATTATTGTATGCATCATATTTTATCTTTATGCTTAACATTTAGATTTCTATTTTTCCTTATAAAATATTCTTTTGCAAACTAAAACAAAATAATAAATAAAGGGGTATCATTGAAAATAAATAGTCCGAAAATAAAGATTTAAAAAAGAGTTTATATCGGAAAAAAGAGCTCACACGACTAAAAACTTTAAGCTTTAAATAAAAAATATTAAATCTGAGGAGAATATACCTAAAGCTAAAAGATGACTTTAATTGATTAATTATTATTTTGGGTGTTTAAAATGGTCGACAAGAAGAAGATTGAAGAAGTTCTAGCAAAAATGATGGATGATATAACATCTCTTGAGGGCATAATTGCCGCTAAAACAGATGGTACTGTCATTGTAGGGCAAACAATTATGGATACAGACCAAGCTGGATTGCAAGCTATTACTACTGGAATGCTTAAAGCCGCAAAGGAAGCAGTATCAGTATGTAATATTGCAAAAAAAGGAAAAATACAAGAGATGCTAATTACAAGTGAAAAGGGATTTCTATTGTTAGCTGGTGCCGGAGATCTCGTCTTAATAGCAATTGGTGGAGAAGACGCAAAGTCCCAATTAGCACTAATTAGAAAGAGCCTAAAAATAGAGTTAAGCAAACTCATTGGTTAATTCACTGGCGCCCTCACTATTAAATTTACTCTTTTTACATAAATTTGATGCGATTTTAACTTTCTAGCCCACACTAGATGATAAAGTTTTAATTTTTAATTGTATAAAAAAATGTAATCTGTTTATTTATGAAATATATTTATGGTTACTCATGTTTAGTTTTTAACGTGGAGGGTAGAGTTTGGTCTACATAAAAAGGATAGAAATTTCAGGGTTCAAAAGTTTTTCATCATCGCCTGTAACTGTCAAATTCACTAAGGGATTCAATGCAATTGTGGGGCCAAATGGGAGTGGAAAAAGCAATATAATAGATGCAATTCAATTTGTTCTTGGAGTTAAGAGCACAAAAGCTCTGAGATTACAAAATCTAACAGAAGTTCTATATAAGCCCGTGATAGATGACACAAACACCAAGCCGGCAGAGTTTGCTAAAGTCATAATATATTTTGATAATAGTGACAAAATACTCCCCTCAAGTTCGACAATCGTGGCAATATCAAGAGAAGTCAACAAAGATGGAAAAAGTACATATCGAATTAACGGTAAAGCCACTACAAAAACACAGTTAATGACATTTTTACAGTCGTTAGGCATCTCAGGAGAGAGTTATAACATAGTTCCTCAAGGAAAAATTGCCGAAATTATTAATATGTCGCCCTTAGACATCAGAGTTCTTCTTGAGGACCTTGCCGGAATATCAACATATGACGAACAGAAAGAGAAAGCGATGAAAGAACTAGAAGAAGTAAACAAGAATCTCGCATCCATCAATGTAATTTTAAGAGAAAGCGAGAAAAAATTGAAAATACTTGAAAAAGAAAAACAAGATGCATTACAGTACATTAAACTTAGGAAAAAAATAGAAAAGTTAACTTCTGCATTAACTCTGATGAGGATAAAAGAAACCCAAAAAGAAATTGCAATTATTGATCTAAAAACCCAAGAATACGACAATGAAATTAACAACTTAAGGGAACAAATATCACAACTAGAGAAGAAAGAAAAAGAACTTTCTGATTTTATAGAACTACAGGAGAATGAATTAGGAAAATATAGGAAAGATTTAGATTTACTACAAGAAAAAATAAGTAGCCTCAGAAAAGAGAAGTATGAAACATCTTCTGAATTAAAATTTAAAAAGAATGAACTTTCTCAGCTACTTAGAGAGAAGAATACTATTGAACAAAAAATAAACTCATTGAAAGATCGTATAACACAATTACATGAGAATAAAGATAAGTTAGATTCAAAAGAAAGTGAGCTTAAAGAAAAGTTAAATGATTTATCTTTACGAAGAAGGCATTTACAAGATGAGCTGAATAAACTCAATGAGGCATTAGGGAGAGTCCTAACTGATTTTAAAAATACAAATAGTGCTATAGAAACTAAGAGAGAATCCCTTCTCAATCTTAATCAAGAATTTAATAAGATAAGCACAGAGTACGAATCCACAAAGAGATTATTAGAAGAATTCAAACAATCACAAACAGATGTAGAAGTCACTCTTGAGGAGTTACAAGAGAAAATTGTTACAACAAAAAACAAAATTAGTGAACTATTATCACAGAAAAACGACAAAATTGAGAATTTACATAAACTTGAAGAAGAACTAGAAAACATACAGGGCTTAATAAAAGAAAAACAAGAAGAATTAGAACGGAAGAAACTTGAATATAACTCACTCTTATCTAAAAGGAATGCGTACAAAGAAATTAACGCGAAGCTATCATCTCAGAGACATGCAACACTTAAAGTGCTAGAATTACGAGATTCAAAAAGAGTTGATGGCATCATAGGACTTGTTAGTGAAATTATTTCAGTTCCAGAAAATCTAAGAACCGCAATAGACGCAGCTCTTGGAAACCGTGTGAACAACATTGTAACAACAACAGATGACGTAGCACTCCAGTGTATAAAAATCCTTAAAGAGTTGAAAATTGGAAGAGCAACTTTCCTTCCACTTTCAAGGATTAGACCACGCGAGTATCGCCTAAATAACGAATTTTTGAGGAGACCTGGTGTAATAGGATTAGCAAAGGACCTCATAGATTACAATGAGCAATATAGACCAGTTATTGAGCTTCTATTAGGTAATGTACTGATTGTAGAAGACCTAGAGACCATGAAAGAGATTAGTAAAGAGGTGCATGGTTTTAGAGTTGTTACACTTGAAGGAGACATAACTGAGCCTTCTGGAACAATTCTCGGCGGATTTTACGTACCTAGAAAAATTGATTTCGGTTTAATTTCGGAAGAAGAAATTAAGATGGTTGAAGAGCAAATAAGCAAAATAAAAGACGAGTTAAATATACTAATAGAGCGTGAATTATCTCTTGAAAGACAAAAAGAGATGATCAACAAGGAAATCAGGAAATTAGAAGAAGAAATACGTGAATTACAATTTACATTGAAGTCTCTGGAGAAGGAGCAGAAGGAAAATGAGGAACGATATGAGAGGGTTACTGAACGCCTAGCAAAATATCAAGAAAAGATTAAGTTCTTAGAACAACAAGAAAACGAGCTAAAAACCACTATAGAGAATATGAAAGAAGAAATCAGACAGCTAGAAGAAAAGAGAAAGGCTCTTTCTGAAACATTAGAATCAAGTAATGTATTTGTACTTAATAAAGAGATTGAAAAATTGGACCAAGAAATAAAAGAGCTAAATCAAGAATATAATGATATCATTCTAAAATTGGATAGAATAAAGAATGAAATATCTAATTCTGAGAATTTGATAACAGAGTATCTGAAAAGAATTGATGAAATAGAAAAGAAGGTGGATGAGTATAATCCAATAATTGAAAACCTACAAAATAAAATATCTGAAGTGGAATCTGAGGAACAAGCGTTTGTAGACGAGTATGATAATTTGAAAAAGAATTTTGATGATTTCATTGTCTTGGTTAAGAGATACAATAATGAGCGAGATACCATACGCCGTAAGCTTGATGATAATAAGGATAAAATCAATAAGCTACACATCTCAAAGGAGCGCTTACTGTCGGAGCGTAAAAACCTTGTAAATAAACTACAAGATTTAAAAAACAAAATTGGTGAATCTCAGCTCCAAGAAGAATTGGAAGAGATTAGTGAAACTATGTCCGAAGAAGAAATTATGGACGAGGTTAGAAAGCTAGAAATGGATATTAGTTTACTAGAGCCGATTAATCATAAAGCGATATACCAATACGATGAAGAAAAAGCACGATATGATGAAATATATGAGAATTATCAGAAATTCCTCCTAGAAAAAGAAGGTATTCTAAACTTTATGCGCAATATAGAGAAAGAAAAAGTTAACGTATTTATGCGTACGTTTAGGCAAGTAAATGAAAATATGAAAAAGATCTTTGGAATTTTATCGCCAGGAGGGACTGCCTTTCTCGAACTTGAGAATCCAAATGATCCATTCACTGGCGGTATCTTCATAAAATCAAAGCCTGCTGGAAAGAAGATTATTAATCTCAATGCAATGTCTGGTGGCGAAAAGTCATTGACTGCATTAGCACTAATCTTTGCAATTCAGCAATATAGCCCAGCCCCATTTTACGTTATGGACGAGATTGATGCGGCCCTTGATACACGTAACGCGAGCCGTGTAGCAAATCTTATTAAGGAATTTTCAAAAAAATCACAATTTATTTTAGTAACCTTACGAGAAGTTACTATGTCAAAAGCTGATAGGTTAATCGGTGTTACTCAAAAGAACGGCACTTCAAAAATAGTATTACTTTCATTCGAGGAGGCAAAATTAGCACTTAAGTGAGGGAAATCATGTGAGAGGGCGTCCATATTGGTCGGAGTATCCAATAGTTCTACTTATGAATCCATTCACGCTCTCCACAGTGGATCCCCTCGAAATTGATATTAATGACCTCCTTTCCCGCCTCCTCCAACGAATGTATGAGCATGGCATCAACTTTAGAGTGAGTGGAATTGCATTATACTCCTCAGCACTCATTTTACGTTTTCAAACTGAAAACGTGCTGGAGGAGTATAACAATAAACACAGTCGAAAAAACAATAATAATGAAAATAAAAAGGTCAATATTCCAATACTTAAACAACCATTTTCTTTACAATACGGCAGTGCGTCACTTGATGAGCTCATTATTTCTTTTAAAAAAGCTCTACGACAAGAAATGATCAAACGAAAGCACGCTAAACGGCGTACAAGTAAACAGAATCTGAGAATTTCACTCGATGAGCTTAATGTACCTCTCGAAGAAGAAATAGACGTCGAAAGTATCATACATGATGTTTTCATGCAAATAAAAAGAATTGCAGGAGAACGACAGAGCATTACCTTTGAGGAACTGATTGCCAACAGCGATATTGATAAAATAGTACAAACCTTCCTCGCAATTCTTTACCTTTACTTCTACTCAAAAATCGATATAACTCAAGATGATGAAACATTACAGATTTACATTACAATCACAGATTATTCTCAAGGGAATTAGCATGAGTGAAAATCAATCAAATCTCTCTCCGAAAGCATTAATTGTTGCAGCATTATATATTGCTGGTAGGCCAGTTCCTGCCGAAAAGCTCGCAAAAATCGCAGGAATAAAGCGACAAGACATTGATCGCATAATTAAAGAGATTCAACGTGATTTCGCATCCATCGGCCTTCCTTTTCAAATATTGAAACTTGCTGGCAACAGATTCTCATTTCAACTTATGCCAGAATATGTGCCTAAAGTAAAACAATTAGCACCAGGATCCCTTTTCTCTGAGGCGGAGTTAAAAACACTCTCACTCATTGCTATAAAACAACCAGTTAAGCAATCTGAAATTGCACGAATACGCGGCTCTCAGGCATATCAGCATATAGAAAAATTCATTGAAAGAGGTTTTGTACGCGATAAAATAGAGGGACGCACTAGAATTCTCGTCACCACACCCATGTTCTCAGATTACTTTGGCCTCCCCTATGATATGCAAAAACTAAAAGCTAAACTTAAGCGGCTCGCAAAGAAAACAAAAACGTACGAATCAACACTATCACAATCTCAAAATCAAGCATCTACTAATTTAACGGAAAATTTGGGCTCTGAAAACGAATCCTGAATGGCCTAAAGTTTAATGGTAAAAGGAGCTTTTCTTGCAACATTCGTAGATTGGCAATTCAAATAAAATTCCCGTTACTCGGTAAACAAGTCATCTCATAAAATTCCCGTAGGTGGGGAAAAAATTGCTATTTTTCCACCTCGTTCTCCTGCTCAGTTGACCTTACTATGATTTTTGCACATTAACACACATATTAGCAGTAGCAAATGTTGCAAACAAAAAGGCGACTAAATCAGTAAACCTTATAAGTAAACTTTTGATTTCGCTTGTTTTCAATGATAGGTGGTAACAAATATGGTATTCGGGCCGAAAATTCGAATGGATTTGAGGACCGACAAACAAGTATACCTGCCTGGAGACCTCATTACCACCTACATCAACGTTTATACTGATAAACCATTTAAGTTTAACAGTGCTCTTTTGGAGATTGTTTGCATTGCAAAACTATTTGTAAGACCAGTGGTTATCGCAACGGGGGGATCGGCACTCGTCGAGAAAAAATATAAAACAATAACCACTGAACTCATGAAACTGGCATATCCGATAAACATACCTGGTAATGTTGTCCAGCCTCCAGGGTTCTCCTTCACATGGCCAATTAAAATCCCAGAAAATGCTCTACCCACACACTATGGATCTGCAATAAAGATTACTTGGGAAGTGAGATTTGTTTTCTCCCGAGGAAGACTTGCTGGAAACATATACCAAGCAGCAGCTTTCCACGTTCTCCAAAAGGAAAATGAGGAACTAATGAGAAATCCCGTCGCTAAAAAAGAAATAGTCGATTTCGGCATTGCTAAAATTATGCTACAGAAAGCAATGTACCACCCTGGCGAAAAACTCCACGGCATAGTCGAATTTGTCGCAACCGAAGAAATGAAAATCAGAGAAATAGTTGCAACCTTGAAACATGTAGAAGAAATAGGACCTGCAAAGTTCAACGGCTCCAGATACATGGGAAGGTCTGAAAAAACTTTTGCCAAACTGAAGCTCTCTAAAAAAATAAAAGTATCTCCAGGCGACTCACTAAGACTCCCATTTACTTTCGATATACCACCAGAATCAAACCAAAAGCCGTCGTTTATAACAAATGATATAGTATCACTCTGGCTGGTCCAAATCACAATACCACGCAGAATCTTCAAAGACATTGAGATAAGCATACCAGCACTGATCACTAATAGCTATCGCCAACAAAACGCCTCCTCAGCAGAATCTAATCAAACAATCGAAAACGCATTCTCTTGAGTTCCCCCTCCACTCCTCTACTCTTTATGAAGAAAAAGCAATGGAGTCGTGCGATGATGACAGAAGAAGAGGAAATCGATGAGGCACAGTTGGAATTCTTACCATTTCCGAAGGGCGATTTCTACAGCATGGCCGTGAGCCCAGACGGCAGATACTTATGCGTGATGATGGTACGCGTGGGCACCAACTTCGAAAACATACTCTGGGACATCCAAAAAGAAGAGATTGTAAATGTTTTTGAGGCACCAGATTTTGCACGATTCATATACTTCTCGCCAGACGGCAAGTACATCGGCATCGGGTACTCCAGCAGCGTGGTTATCTATAACCTCAACGGGGAAACCGTGAACACTATTTTATTTGACTTTGCAATCGCACACTTCGCGTGGCGGCCCAACAGCAAACATATAGCTATTGCCACACGCACACCATGCTTTTTTGTTGCAAATGCCCTCGAGAAGCGAAGAATGCGACATTGGCAGTATCCGCCATACTATGA
>Ga0164318_10000536_pt1 | contig 29568 bp, 21 predicted proteins | sample GuaBasSedimGuay9_FD_113734 | JGI IMG/M metagenome (GOLD analysis project Ga0164318, IMG submission 113734) | Subseafloor sediment microbial communities from Guaymas Basin, Gulf of California, Mexico - Guay9, Core 4571-4, 0-3 cm | ecosystem: Environmental > Aquatic > Marine > Hydrothermal vents...
CGATTTACATCCACGCTATTGCCCGGCCCATCCCCGCCAGCTATACTTGCACCGGCCGATAGACGGGATGGGATGTCCCCTTCCTGTCGGGAGGTCCACGGCGAAGCAACCCAGAGGGAGTTTACGTAGGACATGAGAAGAAGAAGCATATTTCTGCTTACTCTGCTGACGCTGATCCTTCCGCGCTGGTCATATGCCTCCGGCGAAATCCGGACCCACTGGGCATACCACGACGACGCGGATGATATTGATGATCGCTGCGGCGAGACGGTTCCCGGCGAACGCTTCGCCTTCTTGGACTCGGAGTTCACTGTCATACCCGATGATCAACCTGTCATCCTGTATGTGCTTACTGACAAGGATTTTGCCGGAGACCGTGAAGAACAGGTGCTGGTGCGCTGGTGGAACGGGGAGAAAGAACACTGGGTCATGGGGGCGTGGGTCAAGAATATCATTCTGGGTCCCGGATCCGTTGCGGGGACCTTTCACGGCCTGCCGGCGCAGGGGGTAGTGACGGTGGATCTATGGAAAGTGGAGATCCCCGCGGAGCTGACCCGCCCGGGGGAAAACTATTATGCAATCCAGCTCAAGGGATGGTCGGACGATCCGCGTACCGTCTACCTGCTGAGGGACATACCGGAGGAAAACCAGGGAAACTTGAATCCCCTGGGGCAGTACTGCACTGAGAAGCCGGCCTACATGGGCCACGATTGGAGCGTCACTATCAAGGAATGAAACCACCTTTTCGGGTTGCCAGAGGCGATCGCTGTGCTAATTTATTGCGGCCGAGGGCGACCCCATCGTCTAGCCAGGTCTAGGACATCAGGTTTTCATCCTGAAAACACGGGTTCGAATCCCGTTGGGGTCGCCAAATTTTCGTCTTAAGTTCAGTCGGCGGGCGGGAGCAGGGATATGCACAAGGACCTGAAGATCGCTGTAATTCCGGGAGACGGAACCGGGCCCGAAGTGACCCGCGAAGCAGTCAAAGTGCTCCAGGCGGCCTGCGGAAAGCACCGAATCCGACTCTCTCTTGAGGAATACGATTTCGGGGGCGAGCGATACAAACGTACCGGTGAACTCCTTCCGGACAGTGCACTGGAAGAACTGCGGAGCTTCGACGCCATTCTGCTGGGTGCCATCGGGCACCCGGATGTCAAGCCCGGCATACTGGAGAAAGGCATTCTTCTACGGCTCCGCTTCGAGCTGGACCAGTACATCAATCTGCGTCCCGTGAAACTGTATCCCGGGGTGTGGACCCCTCTCAGAGACAAGGGTCCTGAGCACATTGATTATGTGGTGGTCCGGGAAAACACCGGCGGCCTCTACAGCGGGGTCGGGGGAGTTTCGATGAAGGGAACCGCCCATGAAATGGCTGTCCAGAGTATGGTATACAGCCGGTTCCAGGTTGAACGGTGTCTGCGGTATGCGTTCGAATATTGCTGGCGCCGGAACCGCTCGAAAACCCTTACGCTGGTGGGCAAGACCAATGTCCTGACCTTTGTTTACGATCTGTGGGAGAGAGCTTTCCACCAGATCGGTGAAACTGACTATCCGGATATCAAACGGGACTACTGTCATGTAGACGCCTTCTGTATGTGGGCGGTGAAGAATCCCGAATGGTTCGACGTGGTGGTTACCGGCAACATGTTTGGTGATATCATCACCGATCTGGGGGCGATCACCCAGGGCGGTATGGGGATTGCCGCCGGAGGTAACATCAATCCCGAAGGAGTAAGCATGTTCGAACCCATCGGGGGATCCGCACCCAAGTACACGGGCAAAAACATCATCAACCCTCTGGCGGCGATCTGTGCGGCGATGATGATGCTGGAACATCTCGAAGCCCGGGAGGCCGCTGCGGATATTGAAAGGGCGGTGAAGTTTGTTACCGGACATCGCCTGAAAAGCCTGGCGGCCGGCAGGATGGGATACTCCACAACCGAAGTCGGTGATATGGTCGCCCGGTTTGTGGTTGAAGCGCCACCCCAGGAATAGAAAAGGTTCATGAAAATGTCGGCAGGCGAAGGATACAGCGTTTGTGTCGTAGGCGTGGGGGCGGTGGGAAAAGAGATGATCCGCCTGCTGCGGGAGCGACAGTTTCCCATCCGTTCCCTGAAGATACTGGCCCGCCGTTCCCGGGTGGAAAACATCTTTGGCACCGACTATGAAGTGCGTGCGGCCTCCCAAGATGAGTTCAGCGGTGTGGACCTTGCGTTTTTCGCCGGCACCGAAGGCGCCAAGGGGGCCTCGCGGCGCTTCGGGTGGGCAGCGGGGGAACAGGGAGGCGTAGTAGTTGACAACGGCGATGATTTCCGGATGGACGAGCGCGTCCCGCTGGTCATACCGGAGATCAATGCCCATGCATTGGAAAAACACCGGGGATTCATTGCCAATCCCAATTGTACGACCATCATCACCCTTATGGCGGTAGCTCCGATACATCGCGCGGCGGGCGTGCGACGCATGGTAGCCTGCTCCTATCAGGCGGTGTCGGGCAGCGGATCGGCGGCGATAGCCGAACTGGAAGAACAGGTCAGAGCCTACTGCGCGGGCCAGGCCGTGGAAGCCAAAGTTTATCCGCGCCCGATAGCCTTCAGCGTTCTACCGGTCATCGGAAGCGCAGACGCCAACGGCGTAACCAGCGAGGAAGCCAAGCTCCGCCGGGAGACCCACAAGATCCTCGGCGACAGCTCTATCCGCGTGACGGCCACCTGCGCCCGCGTGCCGGTGTTCAACGGTCACTCCGTGGCAGTGCATCTTGAACTGGAAAATGCGCTGAGCCCTGAAAACGCGCGGCGCCTTCTCGCCGCCGCACCCGGGGTGCGGGTCGTGGATGATCTGGCCGGAAACCTCTTCCCTACCCCGCAGGACGCTTCCGGCTGCGAAGAGGTATTGGTGGGCCGTATCCGGCGCGACGACACGGTGGAACACGGCCTCAGCCTCTTCGTCTGCGGGGACAACCTGTGGAAAGGGGCGGCACTGAATGCCGTCCAGATCGCTGAAGAACTGGTCCGCCGTGGCAGGCTCAAGCCACAGTCCGATTGAGCCTACTGCTCGTTGAAACCCGGAAAGAACGGGGCCCCCTCCCAGGGTTGCGGCGTATTCCACGGCAATTCGGAATCGTTATCCCCCGTCCCGGGGGTCGCACACCCCGCCACTACTGCAGACAGCAGTACCCCCATCAACAGAAAAAGCCCCCGAATAATTGCCTGTCTCATGGTGCTGCCGCGGCGGCGGGTTTCGCCCCGTAGTAGCGGAGTTCCGCATACTGCAGGCCGATGAGCACCAGATAAAGCAGAACCGCAATCAGCGCCAACACCGCCAGATTCCTAGTAGAGAACACGGTCGCCCTCCTGTACGGGAAGCCGCTCCCAGTCCCTTACGATCTCAGCAATCGAAAACTTCTCCCGCACCGTGCTGACCCGTACCTTGCCTACCAGCCGGTCACCCCGGTGAACCAATAGCTCTATATTGGGCACCAGACCATCCTTACTGCCCAGATCCACCACCACGAAGTTCCAGGGCCGGTTCACGATCAGCACGTTTCCGCTGAGTCCCCGGGGTACCGCCGCAGCTATGCGCTCGCCCAGGCGTGCTTCCAGATCGCGCACGGTGTGCTCCAGTGCGGTAACCTGATCCGCCAGGTCGCGCGCCTCGTCCTGTGCCCGCGCCAATTCTTCCCGCGTATCCTGCACCTCGCGCTCCAGCAGAGCCTTGTCATCCTGCAGCTGCTGGATCCTGGCCTGGGCCTGGGCCAGCTCGACTTCCTTGGTCTCCAATTGCGAACTGAGCGAGGCGATCTGATCCTTGGCGTCCTTCAGCTCAGACTGTACCGCCGCCAGCTCCTGCTGGACCGAGTCCAGCTCATTGCGGGCCTTTTCCAGATCGGCCTTGGTGTTCTGTACGCTCTCGTAGGTGTTGTCCGCGACCGCGGCCACCTGCGCCAGCGGACCTTGCATGCGGTTATAGTCAGCCAGGGCAGCAACGTCGAGATCCTCCACGTGCAGCTTCTCAGCAATCTGGATGACCGCTTCCTGGAAACGATCAGCCCGGCCGCGCAACTCCTCGCGCTTGGCAAAAAGCATGAGCCCCAATGACAGGGAAAGAACACTCAAGACGAGGAGCACCACGATAAGGGGTTTCAGCAGCTTTGCCATGGCTCCCTTCCTCGTTCCAAACTGGTGGTGTAAGAGACTCTGCGCTTCACATACTGATAGTATGGAGGCCCGTTCATGCTGTCAAATACCATCTGCCGGTCCAGCCGGTAACCTGCGCAGCCGTCAAGGGATTCAACGGTTGCGCCCGGCGCGGTGTCCACCTATATTACCTGCCATCTTTCAAAGAGAGGCGGAGGTGCACGATGACCAGAAACAATCGGCTGCTCCTGATTCTCCTGCTGCTTGTATGCGGCAGCCTTTCCGCTGGTGAATCCCAGCACGCTCCGCGCATCGTCTGCGATGAACCGGTCTATGATTTCGGGGAACGGGATAACCGCGGGGTGGTCGAACATACCTTCACAATCCGCAACGAGGGAGACCTCACCCTGGAAATCAGCCGGGTCCGATCCTCCTGCGGTTGTACCGTGGTGCAGACCAGCAGCCGATCCGTCCCGCCGGGAGGATCCGCCCAGATTACGGCGCGTTTCAATCTACGCGGACGACGCGGACCTCAGCACAAGACAATCACCGTCGAAAGCAACGATCCACGGCAACCGCGCCTCCTGCTTCACCTGCAGGGGACCGCCGTCCAGGAAATGAACCTGTCGCCGGATAGATTCTTTTTCGGTCAGACCAGCGCTGCCGAACCGGTCTCCCGTACGGTGACGATCAGCAGCGCGACGGTGACCTTCCACATTACCAATATCACCTGCAACAGCGCCCTGGTGAATGTGGATTCTGAGGTCGTGGAGGAGGGACATACCTACCGGCTGACCGCGCGGCTCAAAAACGCCGTTCCGGAGGGAAGCTTCCACGCCAATGTACGCGTTTACACTGATTCGGCGAAATACCCCACCATTGATCTGCCTGTCTGGGCAAAAGTCACCAGCGCCATAACCACGGCGCCCCGCGAGCTGGTGGTGCCTTCCCAGGGGCCCGTTCTGACCCGCTACATCGTGCTGCGCGAAACCGGCGGACACGCCTTCCACATCACCAACGTAAGCGTCCCTCAACCTGGCATCACCGTCACTACCAACAACTTCCCCGGCGGCGGCTACCGGGTCACCCTTTCCAATATTCAGCCTTCCCCGGAGCTGCGGGACACCGAGGTGATTATCGAAACTGACCACCCGCAGATGCCCCGGGTTACCATACCGTTCCGCGTACTGAGCATGTGATGGGGGCACCTTCAAGATTCCTGCGCATCCCGGCTGAATGGATCCCTTCCCGGGCACTCGCCGGCCGTGTATTGGCGATCCTGGCAGCGGCGGCGGTCCTGGCATCGGTTGCCAACAGCCTGTCGCCCAGAGGGATACCGTGGATCAAAGATTGGTCGCATCACTTGGAAAAGCAGGCATTCGAAGAAGGATTCGCGGTAATAACGTGGCATCGGATGAGGGAAGTCGTAGATCGCAGAAATGCGATCATATTTGACGCACGGTCCCTGGCCGATTACGACCGGGGCCACTTACCTGGCGCACTCCCGTTCCCGGAGGCACATCGGGAAAAATTTCTGGAGCAATACGTCTCGCTGCTCGACAAAGGAACACTCATTGTGGCTTACTGCTCCGGTAGCGAATGTGACGACTCCCTCCAACTCCTGCGTTTCTTGAAATCTGCAGGATGTACCAATCTGGCACTTTACGTCGGAGGTTGGGAGGAATGGCAGACCCTGCACAGCGAAAGGTGATCCGAGCCGCAAGGTGGGTGCACTTATGCTGTGCATTCGCGCTGGGCGCAGTATTCATCGCTGCATCCATCCCCAAGATCCTGCACCCGGAGGCGTTTGCACTTGCGGTCTTCCGCTATCATCTGCTGCCGGATCTCATGATCAATCCACTGGCGATCTATCTGCCCTGGCTGGAACTCACCTGCGGCCTGCTGATCGCCTTCGTACCCCGCTGGCGGAGGGCAGCGGCCTTGCTCATCATGGGCATGCTGCTGGTATTTTCGGCGGCGATCTCCATAAACCTCGCACGCGGGCTGGACATATCCTGCGGGTGCTTTTCGGTTGACCCCCGACACGGGCGTATAGGAGTGTTAAATATCGCGCGTAATCTGGTTCTGCTGGCGATGAGCGCCGCGGTCTATCTGACCGGTAGAGAATAGACAGCCGGATGGAGACGTCTCACGCACAGATTCGTATGCTTGGCCTGAGCGTGGCCTTGACCCTCGGTCTCTGCTGCCGGGTGTCGGCTCGTGACCGTTCCGAAAGTATGACTATGCGGGATTTCCTTGCACAGATGAAAGATCCGCGCAGCTTCTTTCTGCGGGTCCTTCCCGGCGAATCCGGGGCGGTCATTGTCGGCGGTAACCGGTTGCACCCTAACGAGTTCGCACGACTGCGCTTGATCAGCAGCAAACGCAGCCGCGCTCCGCTGGTCACCGTGGCCGGAATCAAGACGAAACCCGTGACCGCGCTGATTGATCCTTCCAGTACTTGGTCGTGGATGACGCTTCCGACCGCGGTCAAACTGCAGGCCACACCGTTGAGCGGCATCCCCTTCCAGTCTCCCGGTCATCTTCTCGACTCAGGAATAAGCGGAGTGGCATGCCGCGTCAGCACGCTTCTTATGGATACACTCCGCGTGGAGTCCGCACTGGTTCTCGCCACAGGAACCGCATCCCTGGGAAGCCTGGAACGCAACTGCCGTCCCGCACCGGAAATGGTGATTGGCGCAATTCTTCTTTCGCGCTTCAGGTCGCTGTCCTTCGACTTCCGCCAGAGGAAATTCATGGCCGCCAGCACATTTCCTTATCAGCCGAATCCCGCGAAGCTGGTAGGCAGCGGCGTCTTCCGTTGGGAGGGCACGCTGCCGCTGGTGGAGGCCCGTGTAAACGGTATTCCGCGCGATCTGGTCTTCGATCCGGCCGGAGACTACGCACTGTTGCTTCCCGAACTTCGCGAAACGGCAACGGTGAGACAATTGACTATCGGGGATCTGGTATTGCGGTCGGTGGAGGCGATTCCCCGTACTGATCCGCCACTGGCGCCGCCATCCTACGGAAGACTCGGCCGGCGGTGTTTCGATGATCTACGCGTGACTGTGGTCAACCCGCCCGGCCGTATCTATTTCGAACGCCCTTGAAGTGTACCTGCCTGGTATACGGCTCAGAGGTAATCTTCACGTTGCAGCCGGTCGAGGAAATCATCCGGTTTGACCAGCGGCGGAGGTGTGTAAGGCGGTGCTTCTTCAGCCATCTTGTCCAACTTCTCCCGCTTGATCCAGAAGGCCGGCTCCTGCTCGGCCAGTGCGATCGCTTTGGCATGACGCACAATCCGGTCCAGTTCTGCCACCAGGGCGGTAAAGTAAATTCCACTCAGCGGAGTGATTTCCTTTCCCGCCAGCCGTTCGGTCACCGACATCCTGGCGGCAATGCTGGCTTTCATATACAGGTCTCTTTCTTCCAGAATCCGGCGGGCGACTTCCTGGAAGTCGGCGCAGCCCGGGTCCAGGGACTCAATGACCAGTCGGCATACCTTGACCGCCTGCTCATACAACTCGAATGCCCGGTCGAGACTTTTCCGGTCAAAGGCGGCCAACGGATGGCGTTTCTGGTCAATAAGAATAGCTGCGACCGACTTTACGTGATCGCCGATGCGCTCTACATCGTCAACGCACCGTGACAGATGTTGGAGCAGGATTGCCTGGCGGCGGGAAAGCTTCCGGCCCGTCACTCGGGTGAGGTAGTCACGCAGGAGCCTTTTGACTTCGTTGACTATCTGCTCGTTGGCTTCGATTACCCGGACCGAACGGCGATTAATACGGAAAAACAGCTCGGCACAAAGGGCGAAACTGCGCATGCATACTTTCATTACGCGCTGCAATTCGCGCAGAACCGCGCAGATGGCCTTTTCCGGATAGGGGATCAACTCCTCCTCCAGGTAGGAAGGCTCCGGCGGGGCGCGGCGACTGGGCACCACCAGCGTGACCAGACGGGCAAAATGACGATACAAAGGTAGAACAATCGCGGAGGCCAACACCATCACAATGGTATGCAGGTTGGCGGTCTGATGGGTCAGGTCATGCGAGGTGAGGGGGATGAGATGCAACAGGAGGGGCGAAGCAATTATCGCCATAGCCACATTGAAAACATTGAAGAGCAGGTGGGCCACCGCCGCACGCCGGGCTTCGATATGGGTGCCGATACTCCCCAGCAGCGCGGTCGCACAGGTCCCGATATGAGCGCCCAGCACCAGAGGATAAACTTGAGCAAGATGAGTAAATACGCCGGCCTGGATCAGTGCGAAGCACATCCCGATGGTCGCCCCACTGCTCTGAATGATCCCGGTCACCGTAAGGCTCACCAGCACCCCAAGCAGCATACCCGGCAGTGTGGAGCCGTCCACCCGGGTGAGAAGAGGCGCCAGCGCCTCCCGGTGCGGCTTCACCGCTCCGCTCATCACATTCATTCCCAGGAACAGGAAACCGAAGCCTATCAGGGCCTGCCCGAGATGCCGCAGCCGCCCCCGGCAGACCAACTTCACCAGAAATCCCGATGCAATGGCGAAATAGCAATACTTGCCCAGCTTGAAGGAAATCATCTGCATCGAAAGAGATGTGCCGATATTGGCTCCCAGGATCGGAGGCACCGACTCTATCAGGGTCATCAGGCCGGCATTGATGAAGCCGACGATCATCACTGTCGTGGCACTGCTTTGGATGAGGAATCCGATAAAAGTCCCCAAGCCGATGCCCAGCAGAGGGTTGTCGGTAGCCCTCGCCAGAATGGTCCGCAATCGCCGTCCGGCCACCCGGCGCAGGCCCTCGCTCATGATATTCATTCCGAATATGAACAGAGCCAATCCGCCCAAAACTTCGAAAATCAGCAGTACTATGTCACCCGCACTCATCCGATTCCTTCAGTTACAGGTATTCCTCAAGCTGCAGGCGGCGGAGATAATCCTCCGCTTCGATCAGTTCCTTCACCTTGACCATCGGCAATGGCTCCGAAACCCGTGCCAGCTTGGATTCCTTTATCCAGAACTGCGGCTGCTGCTCAGCGAGTGCGATCACCTTGGCATGCTTCACCAGCCGGTCAAAGGTCGAAAGATACGCCGTAAGATAGATACCCGCACAGGGCGGAAAGCGCCCCGACACCAGTCGCTCAGTGAATTCCCGTTTGGCCTGCACACTTCTTCTCATGTACGCATCGCGTGCTTCCAGGATGCGGCGGGCGGCCTCTTGATGATCCTTCAACTCCGGCCTGAGGGATTCCACTACCCGGTCCACTACCTCCCGCGCCGCCACGTAAACACGGTAGAGGATTCCAAAAGTCTCTTCGTCCACGATGGTCTCCGGCTTCCGGAATCGAATCAGTGAAATCTCGCTGATGTCGGCTACGTGATCTCCGATCCGCTCCAGATCCACCATACAGCGGTTCAGATGCTGGACCAGGATCGCCTGGCGCCGCGAAAGCTGCCGCAATGATATCTGAGCGATATAGTCCCGCATCGCGTCCTTGATCTCATCCACCACATCCTCGTTCAGCCGTACCCGGCGCACTTTACGTGCATCCTCTTTCAGCATTATCTCCCCTGCCAGATACATGCTTTGACGACAGATACCCGCCACACGATGCAGCTCCCGGAGCACTGACCGCAGTGCCTCCTCCGGCCGATTGATCAACTGATAGTCCAGATAACTGCCGTCGGAAGGTTGCTCATCCGGAGCGATCATACGGCGGAGCAAAGCCGTAATCCCGCCTCTCAACACCAGGGTCAACAGCGTCCCCGCAGCCACACTTCCCAGATAAAGCAGGGCCGCCGCGCGCCCCGCATCGGCTACCGCGCCGATCACCCATCGGCCGGCCACAACCGCCGCCGCTGAAGAAACCAACGCCAGGATCAGCGGGATCGCGACAGCCCTTCGCGTCTCGATTTCGGTATCACGTGCCTGTCTCAGGACAAGACAGCCCGCCCCCAACTGAGCCCCGACAACAGCCGCAACCACTGCGCCGGGGCCCATCACACCGGCATGCGCCGCCCCGATGACCACCGCCAGCGGTGGGGCGGCACTCCCCGTTGACGCCGCCAACAGAAAAGCCCCTGCCAGAACCCCGGCCCATCCCGGCCACCCGCTTGTGAACGTACTGAACAGCCATGAAACCGTCTCCACATGTGCGCCGAGAGACCGGGCGATGGCGTCAATTCCCAGAAAAAGCAGGCCGACGGCCATTATCCCGCCCCCGATCCGCCGCATGCGCCCGGCGGCCGCCATACGGATGGCAAATCCCACCGCAATGGCGATGAAAAAATAGGGGCTGAGTTTGAGCGAAAGCACCACGACCCCCACGGCGCTCCCCACTGCGAGCCCACACCACAAGGCCAGCGAGTCTTCCAGCGCCACCAGACGCGCGTTAAGGAAGGAAATCAGCAGCAGCCCCGCCGCGCGCGACTGCATTAGAATCCCCCCCACCATCCCCAAAAGGAACCGGCCCGCTGTCCGGCTCCGGGTACGGATCGCCTGCTTGCGGAAGTAAGCCCCCACCGCCTCACGCATCTCGGCGGCAAGCAAGTCCAGTGCAAATATGAAAAGGGCGAGCCCCCCGGCAAATCCGGACAACAGGAAAAACATATCTCCGGCACTCATGGTCTCGGACTACCCCTCACGGCTTCTGGCGTGGGGCACGAACAATTATCCCCTACCGGCTGCTGTGGTGCGAGCCAAAAGCTCTCGCCCAAGTCGCCCAGCACGCAAAGGCGGAATTGGTTAATGGTTAGTCGTTATTGGGTTATTGGAGAATGTCTACGTGGTCTCAGGTCTGCCGGACGCGGTATGAAAAAAAACTCTTGGCCTAATGGCGCACAGATCGGAGGTCGGGGGGGACGGAGGTCGCAGAAGCGATAAAGTTGCTGGGTTGTTATGTTGCTGGTTGTTGGGAGGCATGAAGTAGTTGGAGCAGCATTCTCTCTTGTCCCAGGAAGAAAGGGGCTCTCGCAAGGAGCACAAAGCACGCGGAGGGGGGTTGGTTAATGGTTGATATTGGGTTACTGGAGAGTGTGTAGGCGCTATCAGGCCGCGCGTGCGCGGAATGACTTCCACCCCCTCTCCCCTGCCGTTGCCTGACCGCACAACGGCCACTACATGCCGCCGGCGCCGGGACAAGTGCCCCATCAACGAACAACCATCAACCAAAGTGTAGTAGCCGCTCTTGGCTTGCCCGGCATTCCACGGGGCGCTTGTCCCGCCTTCAGCGGGATCAAAACGATCCTCTCGCAAAGAGCGCCAAGGACGCGAAGGGATGCGACTGAGGTCGGGGGCGGAGATCAGATGAGGGTTGGTAGTTGTTAGGTTGTTAGGTTGTTAGGTTGCTCGGTAACGCACAGGAAGAATGGCAAGAATCCCTCCCAACAGCCAGCAACCATTAACCAGCCCATCCCCTTGGCGCGCTTGGCGGGTGTTGTCCCACCTTGGGCGGGTACTTCCCGCGCCGCCCTTGCGCTGAGATTTACTCCTCCTCCCCCTCATTTCAGACTTTTAAAAGTCTGAAATCAGCTCCGCTGAATAGAGGTGTCCGCACTAGGCCTGCCCCGACGGTTCAGTCCTCATCCGGCGCTTCCCCCGTAGTCAGCACAATAGGAAATCTATCGCCAAGCTCGCCAAGGAAGCAGTTTGGATGAGAGAGGGGGCTCGCAAGGACCCAGAGCACGCAAGGAGAGAATGGCAAAAAGAGGGTCTTCCGATTCCCAACAACCAGCAACCATGAACCGCTATCTCCCCGACCTCCGACCTCTGACCAACCGACTTCCGCCCATCCCTCCCCTTTCCCAACAACCATCATCTCAATAACCATGAACCAACCTGCGCCGGAAGTCTGCGGAACCACCACGACGCCCGAAGGGACCCCTCAACAACCCAACAACCGACAACCTGACAACTCACAATCCGGCAACCCGGCATCCGATCATAATCACTAATCAAGGGCTGATCCGGTAATTCCCATGGCGTAGAATGAAAATATGAGGTGGCGGCCTGTCAGTATGATTGCCGTCGCTGCATGGCTGACTGCCGCATACGTCACGCCAGCCGCCGACCTCTACGTAAACGCGGCCACCGGCAGCGATACCAACTCCGGAACCTCCCCCCAAACGCCGCTGCGGACCATTCAACGGGCCGCCGATCTCGCCAGCCCGGGTACCGTCATCCATATTGCCCCCGGTATCTACCGCGAAAGCATCACGCCCCCCAGCGGGGCGCCGGGATCGCCGATCGTATTCTGCGGCGAGGGTACCGGGCAGGAGGTCATCGTCTCCGGAGCAGTTCCCTCCGCGGATCTGGCCTGGACCCGCCTGCTTTCCAACTCCATCGGATTGCCCGCCGATGTGGATCCCACTAACGTGTTCTGGGCCGATATTTCCGCCTGGAGTTCCCCGCCCGAGTTCCTGGTGCTCGAGGACGGGACCAACCGCCTGCATCTTCCGAAGGCCCGGGAGCCCGACTGGGAGGTGACCACCGAATGGAAATATCACGAAAACTGGTGGCTGGCGGAAAGCGGCGACAGCAACTACCTCCGGGACACGTCCAACGATCCCACCGGCCAGTATACGGATGTTCAAAGCGGACACCTGGGCTGGATCAACGGGTTGACCAACTCCTTCCTGACCGGAGCGGTCCTCTTCGCCACCGATGGGCTGGAAGGTCATTACACCTATCGCCGCATCATTTCCGGGCACTGGGCGGAGTCAGGGACCGTCAGGGTGGCCTCACCGGTAAGCTTCGACGACACGCTGCCCGGATTCGGAAGCAATACCAAATACTTTGTGGAAGGCCTCCCGCAGTTGCTGGATCTCCCCGGGGAGTGGTGCGTGCTGACGGACGCGCATCGGCTCTATCTCTGGCCTCCCGATGGAGACGATCCGGGCACCCTGTCACTCGAGATACCCCGGCGTACGGTGGGATTCGAATTGAGCGACTGCGCCCATGTCCATCTGCAGAACCTTGTCATCCAGGATATCAACGACGCGAATGCAGGCTATACCGGTCAAGATGGCGCGGTGAGACTGGAAAACAACTCTTCCAGCACCGATCTGCTCCTGGACAGGGTGGTGATCCGTGACTGCGGCGTAGGTCTGCGTATCTCCGGTGACGGCTCCGCCGGGGTGATCAGCAACCTGATCATCCGCAACTGCCACATCGGTCCGTGTGAAGGTCTGGGCCTGATCAGCCTCTACTGGCCGACGGGACCCACTAACCCGGCGGGCATCCGCGGTGTGACCATCCAGAGCAACGAGTTCCATTACCTCGGATTCCGCCCACGCATTGATATGGGCATCGGTATCCTCATCGAATCCCCGCACCAACTGCTCTTTCAGGGCAATCACGTTCACCACGTCATGCAGAACGGCATGCAGCTTGACGGCGGTTACGATACCTGCAGCCTGATCTACGGCAACATCTTCGAGTATTGCTGTCAGGGAGCCGCCGACTGCGCCGGGCTGAAAATCTGGGCCGACGGATCCTGCGTCCGCAACCTGCTCGTCATGCGCAATGTATTCCGCCATAACTACGGCTGGACATGGGCGGCTCAGCAGATCAACTGGTGGGATACCTCGCGGGGCCGACTGGCTGGGTTCGGCGCATACTGCGACATTGTCAGCAGTGACGCACCATCAACGAACGCGGTAGTACTCTTCCGAAACGAGTCGTACGATAACGGGAATGCCGGCTTCTACCTGAACCGGTCCCGCCGGATCGTCCTCTGGAATAATACCTGCCTCCGCAACCCGCGGGGCATCGTCCTGGCGGACGAGTTCAGCAGCGCAATGAATGAAGGCAACCAGGCGCTCAACAATCTGTTTGTCCTGGAATGCACCAACTGGTCCGCCCCGCTGCCGGACAGCGGAATAACCATCCACCAGGACCCGGCAGCCGCGGGCATAGTGACCTGCGACTTCAATCTTTATCGCTGCCGCGGATACAGTGCGGCCATGGTGCACTACACCAATGCGGACTGGGAGTACGCTGTGTACGAGGACACCGCCGCAATCCGATCCGCCTCCCCATGGGAAGACCACGGCACCGACGCAGCGTCCAATGAAAGCGTGGTGGTGGATGAATTCATCCCCGACTGCAATCTCCCGCTGAACAGCGCGGCGGTGGATGCCGGAACCCGCATTTCTTCTGCGGTAACCGGACTGATCGCCCGTCTGGAGCAATCCCTGGGCATCGAAATATCCGACGATCCTTCGTGGGGAACCAACCGTGACAGCGGCGCACACGAATGCATTCCCACCCCCTTCGCCATTACCAACATCGCCGAATACGACGGCCGTTTCTCCCTGGTTTGGACCAGTGTCTACGGGGCGCTCTACAACGTGGAAAGCTCTACTGATCCGGCCACGGATGGTTGGACACTGCAGGAGCAGGTTCCCTCGGATGGCTACTCCACCGGCTGGACATCGCCTCCTGCCGCATTACCGGTCCATATCTTCCGCGTCCGGCTTGAAGGTCCCGAATAATCAACACTGCCGATCATGTAGATCGTCCATACCACCTGCAGGCTGACCGGAGGTTTGAATTCCGCAAACTGGATATCGCCCGTCCATCCATCCGTGGCCGCCGCAAGGTATGAAGGTTCTTCCCCTCCGCTCACAATGAACCGCCCAGCACGTAGCAAGCTGCCATAATCACTAATCAAGGCCTGACCCCGGGATCCTGACTGGCGGGGTACCTTCCGGGGATCGGATTTCGCCCAGCCACGCAGCCACCGCCGCCTTCTGGCTGGGAACACTGTCGGAGTACACGTTCAGGTAGGTGTGTAGATTCCGCAATGATCGGAGGTGATAGGGAGAGCCGAAGGAAGTGAACACCGCCGCCGGATGTTCGCGGTAGAATGCATTCATGAACATCAGGTTGCGGGGACCTACACAGCGCACCGTCATGCTGCACCAAGTGGCCTTGATGGCGAAATTGACAAAAACCGCGTCGTAGCGCCCGGTCTTCCGGAAGAAATCAAAATCCGCCGGGTTCCTTAAATGGTCAACCTGAAAGCCGCGACGCCGCAGTTCCTCGTCCACCACCGGCAACTCGCTCTCGTCCAGGGACATGGTGACCGTGAGCACGCGGGAACCGGAACGCAGTCCGCGCAGGGGCAGTACGCCGCGCTCGTTGCGCACGCAATGAACCGCTGAACAAGCGATTTTCCCGGCAATCTCCTGCCAGCGGAGGCGGTCGGCCGCATCCGGCTCCGGTGCGAACGACGCGCCGCGATGCAGTCCCAGCGCCGCCTTGAGCTCCAGAATCCTTCTCACCGAGGCCCGCAGCCGGCCAGCCTCAATGCGTCCGCTTCGCACCGCCTCAAGAAGTATCTCAAAGTCGTCCGGCACGTGAGCCAGAAGCAGGACGTCGCAACCCGACTCGAATATCGCCAGCGTCCGTTCCGGGCGACCCAGGCAGCCGGCAACGCCGCCCATGTTCATATCATCGGAAGTGATCAATCCGCGGAACCCCATCTCCTCCCGCAGAAGCCGGGTTGTGATGCGCCGGCTGAGAGTCGCCGGGCGGGGAATGCCTCCGACGACCTTGTCGCCATCCCAGGCCGGCAGCGCAATGTGGCCGATCATAATCGTGGCAACCCCTTCCCCGATCATGGCGGCGAAGACCCGGCCGTGAAGTCGCTTCCATTCTTCCAGGGAAAGGCGGTTAACCGAGGTGGTAACGTGCTGATCCACGTCGTCCACACCGTCGCCGGGAAAATGTTTCGCGCAGGCAGCGACATGGTGCTCCTGGAGTCCCCGGATGAAGGCCGCCGTCAGGGGAATCACCCGATCCGGCCGGTCACCCCACGACCGGGTGTTGGTTATCGGGTTGTCCGGATTAAGGTTAAGATCCACAACCGGAGCAAAAGCCCAGTTGATTCCACAGGCCCGTGCAAAGCGTGCGGCACATTCGCCGGCAGCGTAAGCCCATTCAGCGTTACCTGCCGCGGACACCGCCAAGGCATCCGGAAACTGGGGAGCATCAACGATTGAGGCCGGCCCGCTTTCCAGATCGGAGGACACCAGAAGCGGGATGCGGGCCGACTCCTGGAGTCTGGAGATGCGGCGGCGGTGGTCATCCAGAGTGCCGTGCCAGGTGAAAATCCCACCCACGGGAACCCGCTGCCAGTTCTCGGCCAGGTAGTCCACCGTGGAATCGTCTGAACCGCCCCCTACACAGCAGATCTGACCGCAGAGCTCTTCGAGAGACAGGCTTTTCAGAGTGCTTTCGACCCACTGCCGTGCTTCCGGTTCGAGTTCGCGGCCTGACATTCTGGAGACTCCAGCTTAACCCTTGAGCCCCGTCATGGAGATACCTTCAATGAAGGTCTTCTGTGTGAAGAAGAACAGTACGATTATCGGCAGCGTCACCAGCGTACTGGCGGCCATGAGATAGTGCCACTCGGTCCCGCCGTGCTGGCTCTGGAAGAACTGCAGCCCCAGCGCCAGGGTAAACGTCTTCTGGTCAGTGAGGTAAATCAGCGGACCCAGAAAATCGTTCCAGGTGAACATGAACTGGAAGAGAGCCACGACCATCAGGGCCGGGCGGCAAAGGGGGAGCATTATCTGCCAGTAAATACGCAACTCGCTGCACCCATCTATGCGCGCCGCGTCGGAGAGATCCTTGGGAATGGTCATAAAGAACTGTCTCAGCAGGAATACGTTGAAAGCTCCGGCAAAGAATGACCCCACCCAAAGCGGTCGGAGAGTCCCAATCCAACCCAACCAGCGGAACATGCAGTAGATCGGGACCATGACCACCGGGAAGGGGATCATCATCGTAGCCAGGGCCACCAGGAACACCTTATTGCGGCCTCTCCACTGAATCCGCGAAAAGCCATAGGCTGCCAGCGAGCTGGAAAAGACAGTCCCTATGACGGTAAGGAAGCAGAGTATCAGGGTGTTCTTGAGATAAAGGGGAAAATACTTCATCGCCCGGATAGCGTTGATGAAGTTCTCCCACCGCGGAGCCACCTTACGAGTGAGACGGGCGACGGGCACCACCCACCACTGGTCCTTGGCTTCCCGGCCGGAAATGCGCTTTTCCGGGAAGACCCTTACCCACGGATTCTGCGCGCTTGCCGGGATCTCTTCCAGAATTCTGACCGGTATCTCCTCGATTTCCCCGCTGATATCATGCCGAATCAGTTTCCCCTCCCGCACCTGGCTCTGGGGAACGACAAAACGGCGGGCCAGCAGCGAATCGTATATCACGTAGGAAGGCTCGGTGATGGTTTCCCCCTTCTTGACCGGCATCCGGCGGCCGTCGATCTCCGCAAAATACCGGTAAGGAATCCAGGTGGGTGGCATGGACATGGTCTGTTCTATGGGTTTCAGTGCAGTGGAAATCATCCATGCCAAGGGCAACAGGAACACCAGCGATCCCGCCAGCAATACGGTGTAGAGAACAAACCTTGCGACTGTTCTGCCGTAATAGCGCTCTTTCACGTCCTATTCCCCTGCATAGTAAATGTGTCTGCGTGTGGTCTTGGTAGCCACCCACGTCAGGAAGAAAATGATGATGAACAGGACCCAGGCCATGGCACTGGCGAATCCCATCTCGTAATAGTCAAAGGCGTTCTGGTAAAGGTAAACGGCGTAGAAGAGGGCGGACCTATTCGGGCCTCCGCCGCCGAACATGATGTAGGGCTGAGCAAACACCTGCAGCGCTCCGATAATCCCCATGATGAGGTTGAAATAGATTACCGGGGAGATCATCGGAATAGTGATGTGAAAGAATTTTTGCCACGCGCTGGCGCCATCAATTACCGCTGACTCGTACAGTTCCCGCGGCACGTCCTGCAACGCCGCCAGGTAGATCACCATCGAGCCCCCCACGCCCCAGACGGACATGAGGATAAGCGAGGGCTTGGTCCACTTCTCGTCCGCCAGCCAGTCCGGCCCCTGGATACCCAACAGGCCCAGCAAGTAGTTCAGAATGCCGTACTTACCGTTGAGGATCCACAGCCAGATCATGGCGCTGGCCACCATCGGCACCAGCGAGGGAAGGAAATAGACGGTCCGGAAGACCGGCCGCGCCTTTATCTGCTGGTTGAGCATTACGGCGATGAGCAGGGATACCACCAGACAGAGCGGAAGGGAAAAGATCGTATAATAGAAAGTATTGTAGAGCGACTTCCAGAACACCTTATCGGTGAACATGTCGCGATAGTTCAGCAGACCCACCCAGACCGGCCGGGAAAAAACATCGTAGTCGCAGAACGAGTAATAAATGCTCGCCAGCGCCGGATACAGGGTGAACGCCAAAAAACCGATGATCCAAGGGCTGATAAAAGCCAGCCCGATACCCAGATTTCTCCACTCGCGCCGCGTCATAGTCCGCGCCACTCCGCAATACGCCTCTCGCGTATCTTCAACCAGCGTTCGCGCTCTCGATCGAATCTCAACTGTACTCGTTTCTGCACCGTGCGCAAAGCCTGTGCCGGTGTCTCAATCAGCGAAAAAATGCGATCCACCGCAGCATTCATCTCATCGCCCAGGACCATCCATATCGGCGTCTGCGGAACGGTTCTGACGTACGGACTGCGGGCCATCTCTATGAATATCTTGATGTAGGGATTAGGATGGTTGCGGATGAAATCCTCGCTCATCCGGGAAAGCGGACTGAACTTCCGTTGGCCCATACAGAGTTTCTCCATGGCCGGCTGGGTATTCACGTAGCGGATGAATTCAAAGGCCTCCTTCACATGCCGGGCGCCCCGGGGGATTACCAGTACGTCACACTCGGCGATAGTCACATACGGGAACTGGTCGGTGTGAGCCGCGGGAAACGGCGCCGCACCCCACTCGAGCTGAGGTGCATACTTGTCTATGAAGTTGTACATCCACACTCCCTGCAGCTCCATCGCCACCTTCCCTGACAGGAACGGGTTTTGCGGCGAAGCGAAATTGCCGAATGATGCACCAAAGCGCCGCAGGTTTTCCAGCCCGTATTTCTTGGGGTAACTCTGAAACCAGCGGAAGGCTTCGATATTCTCCGGGCTGTCGGCGGTGATGCGATCCTTTCCATTCCACAAGCCCGCACCGAACCAGTAGCCCCACATGGGATTCCACCACCCCGGCTCGGTAGGCACGAACCCCAGCTGGATGATGTCGAATTTCTTGGAGCGCTTTTCCTCTTCGGTCAGGTCTGAAAAATGCACCTTGACTTTCTTGCCATTGCGCTCGACGACAACCAGCGTGATCTGCTCGGCCATGCGGTCCAGTTCGGCAATGCTGCGGGGCGGCTGTTCAGGATCCAGCCCGGCCTCGCGAAACATTTTCTTGTTCCAGTGCAAGGCGAGAGTCGCCGGCGTGCTGGGCAGCGCCCACACAAAACCCTCGTGACTGCACAGCTCCCAGAAAACCGGAATATAGTCGTCAGCGGTGATGCCCGCCTCCTCCAGATACCGGTTCAACGGTGTCAGGGCCCCCTTCTCCGCATAAACCGGGATGTTGAAGGACCATAACCCGGCCACGTCCGGGGGATTCCCGCCGGCGGTGGCCAGCATCATCTTGCGGTCAATCTGGCTGACCGTAAGCTTGCGCACGAAGATACGATTCTGCGAACGGTTGAAGTCATCCACCACCGCCTGCATGGCCTCGCCTTCGAACCCGGTCCACTTTTCCCAATAGTCCACGATGATCCGGCCGTCAGGCGTACGGTCCGATGGAGGCCGCACGCAGCCGGAAAGTCCCACGGCTGCGACGGCTGATGCCAGCAGAACACCGATTTTCGCGACCCGAAAGTCAGCCACTTTTCCTGCTCCGCCTTCTTGTACCCGAGATGAATCCGGCCCCGGACCGACTGCCCGGGACAAACGCGGTCACCACAAACACATATTTTGCCCTCAAAATGCAAGCACAAAAAGGCCGTCCGTGGTCATCGACGCCGTCAGGGCGCATCAGAATCTCCAAAGCTGCTCTGGTCTTGCGACTCGCCGGCTTCATGCCCGGTGACGCCGGCCGGTCGGCCGAGAAGCGAGGCAACCTTCTCAACAAGCTCGCTGCTCTTGAAAGGCTTGTTTATCAGGTCCACGCACTGCTGCCGCATTAACCGCCTGCACTGATCGCTGCGGGCGAACCCGGTGGCCAGCAGAAATGGGACCTCCGGGCTGATCTCCCGGATACGCTGGAATGTCTCTACACCGTCCATGCCCGGCATGATCATGTCCAGGATCACCAGCCCTATCCTCCGGACGTGCTCCCTGACCAGATCCACCGCCGCCGCCCCGCTCGACGCCTCCAGCACCGGGTAGCCGCTGGCCTTGAGAATCTCCGCTATCATCTGGCGCACAATGGCCTCATCGTCTACAACCAGAACCGTATCCGCACTCACCCGCGCCGGAGGCTTTCCCGGAGGTCGCGCGACATGTTCGGGCAAGTAAATGCGGAAGGTGGTCCCCCGGCCTTCTTCGCTCTCTACCAGAACATCTCCGCCGTGATTGGTGACGATCCCGTAGACAATTGAGAGGCCCAGCCCCGTTCCCTCCTCCTTGGTGGTGAAGAAGGGGTCGAAGATATGCGCGCGCACCTCCGGATCGATTCCCGGGCCCGTGTCGGAAACCACCAGACACACCGCACGGCCCGGAATCGGACGCTGCAGCATCTTATGCTCGTTCGCTGTGAGAGGACGGACTTCGACCGCAATGGTCAGCCGGCCACCTTCAGCACGCATGGCCTCGATGGCGTTGATGCACAGATTCATCACCACCTGAACCATCTGCGACCTGTCCCCCAGAATGCGAGGAGTCTGCTCCGGACGCTGGACCTCGACCTGCACGTTACGCGGCACGCTGGGACGCAAAAGGGCCAGAACTTCTTCAATCACTTCAAGAACCGAAAGCGGCCGTCGCTCCACGTGGGACTTGCGGGAGAAGGAAAGGAGCTGGCGTGTCAGTTCTGCAGCCCGCCCGGCAGATTGCTCGATCAGCTTCAGATAGTGTTCGAGCTCGGAACCGGGCGGCACGCGGGACTGAAGCATGGAAGCAAAGCCCAGGATACCACTGAGAATATTGTTGAAATCATGAGCGATTCCCCCCGCCAGCATTCCCACCGCATCCATCTTCTGCGCCTGGATCAGATGCTCCTCCAGCCTGCGGCGCCGGTTCTCCTCTTCGGCGGCCTGCATTCGTCCTGCCAGATACAGCGCCGCAATAGTGAGCAGGTCGAGCTGCGCCCGCTCGAAGTCGCGCTCGCGATCGTCGGCAACCAGTAATGCACCCCAGACCCTGCCAGAGGAGTCGCGCACCGGAGCAGCCAACAGTGACGCCAGATGCAGAACCTTCACCGCGGCCTCATCCGCCATCGTTTCCGCCGCCGGGAGCCGGCCGCGGAAACAGGGCAGGCCGCGCTGCAGGACCTTGCGCGTGAGGGACTCAAGCGCCTGCCGGCAGGTATCCTCGGGTACCGGCGGTGGAATGTCCTCGCGCCACACAATCGTACGGCAGCCTCCATCGGCATCCGCCACCCACACCACCAGGGGATTGAACATGCGGTGCAGAATGCGGCACATCCCTTCAACGTACTCCTCGAAGTCCGGAGGTAATTGCCCCACATCGCGGAAAAGGCGGGTCATCCGCACGATCAGATCCTGAGCCTTCTCGTGCTGAGAAAGGGTTTCCGCGGCTGTGCGCCGCAGGTCCATCTCCCGCCGACGCCACCGGGTTATGTCCCGCGCCACCGCAAGGATACCGCGCGCCTTGCCGCTCTCATCGTGAAGTACCGAATGCACCTGTTCCACCCACACGTAGGAGCCATCGCGGGATTTGAGCTGGTACTCAACGGCTATCCCGGTGTCACTGGCGACGCATTCACGCAGACCCGCCTTCAGTTGGGCAAGATCTTCCGGATGGACCAGGTCCTCCCATACCTTTTCCCCGGTAAACAGTTCATCCACCCGTACACCCGTAAGACGCTCAAAAGCCGGGTTCGCCGCCAGGATCGAACCGTCCGTCCCGAATATGAGCACCGGATCAGAAGCCTCCCGGAAAAGCACGTTGAAGCGTTCATCGGCGGCTTCAAGGGCATACGCCAGCCCGCGTTCCCGGCTGATATCCCGAGCCATTCCGCGCACGCCCACAGTACTTCCATCCGGACCCCGCAAAGGAAAAAACGAAAACCAGAATGTGCGGCGCGTACCCGGAGGCCACTCGGTCTCCAGCTCGATCCCCCGCAGAGGTGTCCCGCGCAGCGCCATTCCCCAGCAGGACTCGAACTTCGCCCGCGAAGATGAGGCCAGCAGACCGGCAAGCATCTCTGGAGCCGAAGAGGTCTCCTCTCCTCCGGCGGCCCGTGCCAGGGCAGTAACTCCCGAAACAATCCTCCCGTGGGGGTCACACTCAAAGAACACTATCCGACTGTGCAGCCCGGCAAGCTCCTCCCCCAGCCTGCTCCAGCGGTCGTCGGCATCCACAGTAACCAACACCCCGGCCTCGGGATCCGGCGCCGCAGCGCGTACGCTCAGCCGCAGAAATCCTTCTCCTTCCGCCAGCGGAACCCAAATGCTGTCGCTCTTGCTCCGGTTACCGCCGCTCACGCCTAATTGTGCAATCTGCCGCTCCAACCAGGGCCAACGCCGAAGCAACTCCTTTGCGCCGCCGTTGGCACAGGTAACGCGGCCTTCGACCGACACGCGGTAGAGGCCGGTCCCGGCACTTTCGGTCAACTCATCCGGGGAGATGGATTCCTTGTCTTGCGGAGCATCCATCGCAAACCGCCACCGTCCGGCCTTCAGAGGGCACCGCCAGTGAAGCATGCCACATTCACCGGTAGGGGGCCAGCCGCAATGCGGCTGCCGGAAAGGTTACCCTGCGCTCAAGCCGCCGGCCGATCACTGACTGCCGGGAGAATCATACCTCCCGGGACCGGCGGGTGAAACTGCTCCGCGGCTTGCGGGGGCGGGATCTTCGCGGCTGCAGAGGCACCGAGTAGATATCGTGGGAGACCTCTCCGGGGGGCTCCGGCTGGCGCACTTTTTTCGGCTCCAGGTCTATCCCCCACTCCCGACAGACAACTCGAAACCGAACCCGATAGTATTCGTCTGATGCACTCACTTGCGTTCTCCCCCACTGCAACCCGGGTCTCATTCAACAGACTCGGAAAATACCCAGCTTCTATACTTCCGGGTTCATTCCGTCAATCCTAACTGCCAATTCTTTCACACTTTTTCCGAAACTACGCGGGAATCCGCCAGGAAGGCAGGATCGGATCATGCAGTCCCAATACCGGAGCATGCTGGCGCCATTCTGAACCGGCCAATCCCGCGATCATGGCGGCGTTGTCGGTGCAGAATTGCGGTTCACTCAGCCGGAGACGCACGCCGAAATCTCTGCCGGTCTCCTCAAGAAGACGGCGCAACAGCCGGTTCCGCGCTACACCGCCAACGCAACCCAATGCCGCAAATTCACCATTTTCCAGCGCGCGGCGCAGCGGCCGGATCAGGGACTCCAGCACGGCCGCCTGATATGATGCGGCTGTATCCGCAATACGGCCCGGTTCGATGGACTCCGGATGGCGTTCTACAAAGTATCGCAGCGCGGTCTTCAACCCACTGAAGCTGAAGCACAGCTCCGGCGACAGTCCCTCCGGCACCATAGATGCATCGCGTACCTGCGGGCGCGGCAACGGCACCCGTGCGGGGTCGCCGTCCGCCGCCGCTTTCTCAATCGCCGGCCCCCCGGGGTAGCCGAGTCTCATGATGACCGCACCCTTGTCCAAGGCTTCCCCGGCGGCATCGTCCACAGTTTCGCCGAGAAGATGCAGGCCGCCGTCGGCATTCAGTTCAAGCAACATAGTGTGCCCCCCGGAGACCAGCAGGACGAGCATCGGCGAAACTTCCGCGGGCTGCGGCGACTCGGCGCCCAGGAAAAGAGAATAGACATGGGCTACCAGATGTGAAACACCCCGGACGGGCCTATCCAGACTCAGTCCCAAAGCACGGGCCGCGGCGGTGCCCACCAGAAGGGCCGGCGCAAGACCCGGCCCGCGGGTAACAGCGATTTCTTCAATGCTTTCCCATGGCAGTCCGGCATCATCCAGAGCACGCTGGACCACCACAGGCAACTTCTCCACATGGAGACGCGAAGCAATCTCCGGAACGACACCCCCGAATGCCTGATGCCTGGCGATCTGGGAATAAACCACATTGGAGAGAACCTGACGACCGTCACGCACCACTGCCGCAGCGGTCTCGTCACAGGAAGTCTCTATGCCCAGAATCAACACCTGACCGGCTCAGCGGCTGGCTGCGGCCAGCGCCGCACCCGGTTTGTGCAGCGCGGCCTGCTCGAACAGCAGGACTCCCTTGAGGACACTCACGGCGCGCTCCAGCTGCCGGTCGGGGACTTCCGGTTCTGACTCGGGCAGCCGTTCGTCCTTGGGGCGTGTGCGTTGCAACTGCAGCCGCTGCCATTCCTCCGCGGACACAGGAACCACAATATCCGGCTCAATGCCGCGGTCCTGAATGCGGCGATGTGACGGCGTGTAGTAGTGGGCGGTGGTCAGCCTGATCGCTGAGCCTTCCGATAGCGGTATCACGGTCTGTACTGATCCTTTCCCAAAGGATTTCTCGCCCACCAGAACCGCCCGGCGGTGATCCTTCAGTGCACCGGCCACGATCTCCGAGGCACTGGCACTGCCGCCGTTGATAAGCACCGCCAGAGGCAGATCCACCAGATGCCGGAGACCACGCGAGCGGAAGGTCTGCAGCACCCGGTTGTTGCGCCCCTCGGTGGTTACGATCAAAGCCCCCCGCGGCAGAAAGCGCTGAGAGACCTGCACCGCCGAAGAGAGCAGTCCGCCAGGGTTGTTGCGCAGATCAATGATGAGTGCCTTGAGCCCCTGCTCGCGCAGTTCATCAAGTGCACGATCCAAAGCCGCTCCCACCGGTTGATTGAACTGCGTGATCCTCAGATACCCGATGCCATCTTCCACCATCCGTACATCCTTGATGCTGGGTACCTTTATTTTCGCCCGGGTGATAGTGACTTCCTTGATTTCCTGAGTCCGCGGCCGGAAGATACGGATGGTGACCTGGGTTCCCGGTTCGCCCCTCAACTTGTGCACCGCGTCGGGCAGCGAAATGCCCTCAGTGGACTCTCCTTCAATCTCGATTATCCGGTCACCCGCCATCAATCCCGCCCGATAGCCGGGCGTGTCCTCCATGGGAGCAACGATGGTAAGGATGCCGTCCCGGATGCTGATGACGATACCCAGTCCGCCGAACTGCCCGCTGGTATCGTCCCGCATGTCCTTGTACTCTTCCGGCTCCATGAATTCGCTGTGCGGATCCAGACCGCGCAGCATGCCGTGCAATGCCTTGTAGATCAGATCCTTGTAGGAAGTCTGCTCCGGTTCAACGTAGTTGGCCCGGATCTGTTCCAAGACATGAGTAAAAAGCGAGATATACTGATAGGCACTGCGCTTTTCATCCTCTGCAGGCGATTCCTCGGAGTATATGCGGGCGCTGATGATCAGGTTGACCACCAGCAGGACCGCCCCCATGACCCAGAGGGAGCGCCGGTAAACTCTGGCGCCTTTCCACGACGGCATCCGTTTCTCTCCCACATCGCAGCGCAAGTGACTAACTCTAGTCCAGCCCGTCCGGCGTTGCAACCCCGCCGTGTATGCGCCGGCGCTGCATCCTTGCCGCCGCTCCCGGAGTGTACTAGATTGAGCGCGGGACGCGGACAGCTGCTCAGCGCTCCCGGGGTGGCATGGCAAAGACCAAGGACAGGGATCCGGAATCAGATCCCCACCGCAAGGCGGATCGAGGCTCTCTATATGATCTGAAGCCTCACCGCACCCGTTTCGCCGCCAACCAACCCGATGAAGGGGAGCGCTGGCAGGCGCTGCGGCACACCGTAGGACACCGCATGCTGGTTTCCAATATCCGCACTTTCGTCATCAGCGCGGTGGTCATGACCGGCTTCCTGATTCTGGCGACCTACGTGGCCGATCGCATCTGGCGTTTCAAGGAACAGCGACATGTTTCCCGAGGAGAAGCCCCCGCGCCGGCGGCTGACAATAGAAGCATATCTTCACGTGAGACAGCATCGCCACCTGGGCTTACACCCACCAACCCGGCTACCGAGCTCGACCCGGAAAAGCTCCGTAAGGCCATTTTTCTTACCCGGTCGGCGGAAGCACTCGAAAAAGCCGGCGACCTGAAAGAAGCTGCCGGGCGCTACCAGGAAGCACTCAAGGTCTGGCCATACCTGGTGGATGCCTGGGCGCAGCTCGGGCGGGTATACCTGCAACTGCAGGATTTTGATAATGCCGCCCGCGCCCTGGAGCGGGCGGTGGAAAGTGACCCGTCCAACCCGGCGCTGCTCAACGATCTTGGGGTGGCGTATCTGTACCGGAACCATATACCCATGGCCGCCGAATTTTTCCGGGCCGCTGTGGATATTTCCCCGGACTACGCTCCCGCGCTTTTCAATCTGGTGCTCTGCTCGCTGGCAACCGAGGATATCGAAACCGCCCGCGAACAGCTCGAGGCCTACCTGCGCATCAGGCCGGATGATCCCCGGGCTCTCAAGGAGAAAGCCTACCTCCTGGCCCGGGAGGGAAAATACCGCGAGGCCTTGGCGATCCTGCAGAAAGCCATCATCCACAACCCGGAATGGGCCCCTCTCTATTTCGATGCCGCAGCCGCCGCAGCTTTGCTGGGCAGTACGGAAGACGCCGTCGCTTACCTGGAAAAGGCTGAGTTGCTGACTACACCGCGGGAGGTCTACCGGGTATATTTGCAGCCGGCGTTCCAGCAGATTCGTCTTACGGAGCTGGGACAGTTGTTCGAGAAGGAACTCGCCGAACGGGCCCGGTCAGTACTGGCCGCAAAGGAAATGAGTCGCGTGGAGCAGGCGGTTCTGCCCATAGTCAGCAGCGAGTCGCGCTCCGGCGGAACCGCCACAACAGCAAGCAGAACGGTTTCTCCGACCAATGAACAACACAAACAGCCCTGAGCCCAAACCGGCAGCCTCAACCAGCGTCTACGAGGCACGCGACCAGGCACGAGGCCAGGACGTGCAGTTTGTCGAGCGCCCGGTAAGAAACCCCTTTATGCGCCCTTCCGGAGACCGCCGGATCAACCTGATTCTGGCACTGGCAGTCCTGATTACTCTGAGCGTAGCCGCCTGGTTGACCTACGTCTTCAACCGCCCCCCATCCTCGCTGAGCGTCCGCCAGCCGCGTTCAGTTGGCAGCGGTGGTTTGCGTGTTGCCCACCCTGATCTCCTTGTGACTCTCAGCCCCAGTACAGCAGTGCTGGTGGATGAACTTGCCGATCTGGAAGTTTCTCCACCCCCCACCGACCATCCGCCCCCCTTGAACGTGTTCTGGCTCAAACAGGCCGCCTATCATATCGTCATGGGAGAGAAGGCGTATTCCGAAGAACGCCTGGCTGAAGCCCTCCAGCATTTCGAAGCCTGCCTGGATATCTACCCTGAAATCCGCGGCGCTCACCGCTACCTGGGCCTGATCCACCTCAAGCTCAAGAACTACGACCGCGCTGCGCAGGAATTTGAAAAGGTCGGCCAGGAGGAAGGCCTCTCAGCCGGGGTGGCCAACAACATCGGGGTGGCCTACCTGGCCCTCAATATGTTCGATTCGGCGGAGAAATACCTGAAGGAAGCAATCCGCATAGACCCTGACTACGCCAATGCTTACCTGAACCTCGCCATGCTCGCGGAACGACGTAACGACCGGGAAGCGGCTGCCGCCTATATGGCAAAATATCTGCGCCTGCGGCCCACCGACCTGGCCGTCGCCCAGGCCTATGCCGCCCTCCTCATGGACCTCAATCGCTGGGCGGAAGCCATCCCCTGGCTTGAGAAAATACGCGATGCCTCCCCCGACCTTGCGCCGGTGTACTTTCGCCTGGCAATCGCTCTGGCCCACGCCGGCCATCATAAAGCCGCCTTCGCAGCCATTGACCGGGGAATCCAGCTCATGGACCCGCAGAAAGCCCTGGCTTGGCTCTCTGAACCTGATTTTGATCCCCTGCGGCGCGAGCCGGCTTTCCGAAGAATAATCACCACCCTCAGTGCTCAGTCAGAATAGACCGGTGTCCATTTCCAGGTAAACTCGCCGCCCCCACGGTCGTGCCAGCGGTCCATTCGCCGCCGCAGCAGTAGCTGCTCACCCATCGCCAGCCCACGCACCCGGTCAGCGGTCAGCATGGCAACGCCCTGTCGCTCTCCGCGGCCTTCCCCGCCCACAGCTGCTGCTGGGATGGAATAAATGATCCATCCGGACCCGCTTTTCCGCAGGAGGCCCTGCAGACACATGAGATCATTCTTCAACCCGCCGATGACCGCCACGCCCACGCGCTCCGGCGCCCAGGTGGCTCCATCACTTGCTGCGGCCAGTGATGGCACTATCAGGACACCTCCGCCAAAGCCTGTTTCCAGCAGAAGCCCTACTGTATCCGGCACCTCACTGCCCGGCGGCGTGCGCGCCGCGATCGCCTGGATCATACGGCCGCGTACCATACCGGCACGCAGAGGGCGTCCGCCGACCGCCATCCGCTGCACCCGGACTCCTTGCTCACGCGCGGAGCGCAGTAAGCGGGCAACCGCCCGCGATCGGGTTGTAACCGGTGGACACCACAGTTGTTCAACCCGAGTCTCTTGCAAGAGGCGGGCTCCCGCCCCGCAGTGAACTTCGTCTCCGGTGGTTATGACCAGGGCCTCCAGCCGTACCACGCCGGCTCTCCGGAGCAACGCTGCCAGTCGCCCGGCGTTACGCCGCGGCCCGGGATCCACCAGCACCGCCTGACCCCCGCTGCGGAGGAGAACCGCAAGATGTCCCCGGCCGCGCCACACCAGAAGCTGCTCCTCCGGATGCGCCCATTGCCACCCCGCCATCGCCATCCCCAGCAGCACTACCGCAAGCATTGCCCGGCGTGCCCGCCGGTTCCATCCACCTATCGCGGCAACCGCCACCACTCCGTACCACGGCACCGCCAGCCAGAGAGGAAAACCACCGACCTGCATATGGCCCGCCGGAACCTGCTGCAGCAACTCAACGAAATGCGCCGCCGCCCGGATCAACGAGCCACCGAACCGGTTCAGCACTACCGACATCCCCGCCCATACCGACCCCAGCACAAGCGAAAGCGCCCCCGAAAGCACCGCCAGAGAAACCGCCGGAATCAGAATCAGGTTCGCCGGTACCGCAATCGGCGAAAAAATATGGAAATATCTGGCTGCCAAGGGCGCCGAAGCCCACCAGGCGGCCAGGGAAACCAGCAGCAGGCGCAAAGCCCACACCGCCACCCGGCCGGGCGCATTGCGCCGTATCCGCCCGGGTGGCAACCAGGGATCGGGAATGACCCACTTTACGGGCAAGTTTGCCCACCGTAACCACAGCAGAATCCCGGCGACCACAACAAAAGAAAGCTGAAAGCCCGGGTCGCCGAGCTGCCCC
>Ga0164318_10000537_pt1 | contig 29562 bp, 24 predicted proteins | sample GuaBasSedimGuay9_FD_113734 | JGI IMG/M metagenome (GOLD analysis project Ga0164318, IMG submission 113734) | Subseafloor sediment microbial communities from Guaymas Basin, Gulf of California, Mexico - Guay9, Core 4571-4, 0-3 cm | ecosystem: Environmental > Aquatic > Marine > Hydrothermal vents...
ACCGATAATAGTTTTTATTGGGAAGCAGATTTACCGGCCTATGCGGGTTTAGGGGGACGCGGCCTCAGTTCCCGGATAATCCGCCACGAAGTGCCTCCTACCTGCCACCCGTTGAGCGCGGCCAACAAGCTGATTCTGGCCCCGGGTCTGCTGACCGGGACGGCGGCGGCCAACTCCGGGCGCATCTCGGTAGGCGGCAAATCCCCGCTCACCGGCACCATTAAAGAGAGCAATGCCGGGGGCCTGGTATCCCAGAAATTGGCCCGCTTAGGCATCCAGGCCATAATTGTAGAGGGCCAACCGGCTGCCAGAAATTTCTCTCTGGTCCGACTATCCCAAGCGGGAGTAGAGTTCTACTCGGCAAATGAGTATGTCGGTCGGGGCAATTATGACACCATGGCCCAACTGCGGGCCGATTTTGGGGAACACGTGGGCATGATGAGCATCGGGCCGGCGGGTGAAAAACGGCTGGTTGCGGCCAGCATTCAGTTCGGCGACCAGCAGGGTCGCCCCAGCCGGGCCGCGGGTCGGGGCGGCCTGGGCGCGTTGATGGGCTCTAAAGGGCTTAAGGCCCTGGTGGTTGATGAGCGCGGCAGCGCGCCGCATTTGCCGATGGCCGACCCGGAGAAATTTAAAGCCGCAGCCCGTCAGTGGGCTAAAATACTTGTAAACCACCCGGTCAGCGGCCAGGCCCTACCCACCTATGGGACCGCGGTGCTCATCAATATTGTTAATGACGCCGGGGCCTTGCCTACCCAAAATTTCCGGCGTGGTCAGTTTGCAGCCGCGGCCGACCTGAGCGGCGAGAAAATGGTGGAATTGATTAAACAACGAGGCGGCAAAACCAAAAAAGGCTGCCATCCTGGCTGTGTCATCCAGTGCTCCCAGATCTACCATGATGCGACCGGCAAATATCTGACTTCCGGCTTTGAATACGAGAGTATCTGGGCCTTGGGGGCGCATACGACGATCCGCGATCTGGACTGTATTGCGCAGTTGGATCGCCTCTGTGATGATCTGGGGTTGGATACCATTGAAACCGGCGTTGCCCTGGGGGTGATGATGGAGGGTGGCCTGATTCCCTGGGGGGATGGCCCCGCGGCCCTCGACATGGTCAAAAAAGTGGCCAGTGACGACCCCTGGGGCCTGATCCTGGGCAACGGTTCGGCCTATGTGGGCCAGGCCTTGGGAGTGGCTAGAGTTCCAGTGGTCAAACGGCAAGGATTGCCGGCTTACGATCCTCGCGCCGAAAAAGGCATCGGGTTGACTTATGCGACTTCGCCGATGGGCGGCGACCATACCGCGGGTTACACCGTGGCCACCAATATCTTGGGCTGCGGGGGTAAAACGGATCCCCTAAAGAAAGAGGGCCAGATTGAACTGTCGCGCAACCTGCAGATTGCCACTGCGGTCCTTGATTGTACCGGGATCTGTCTGTTTACCGCGTTTGCCGTGCTCGATAATCCCGAAGCCTTGCCGTGTATTGTCGATATGATCAATGCGCGTTACGGCCTAGATCTCAGGGCTGACGATATCGTGGCTTTGGGACAACAGGTGCTGCAAGACGAACGCGGGTTTAATCGGGATGCCGGATTCACCCCGGCCCATGATCGATTACCGGAATTTTTTAAAGAAAAGCTGGCTCCGCATAATGTCACCTGGGACTTCACCGACGCCGAAATCGACCAGGTGTTAAAAGACATTTAGAGTAAATGAGTCAGTAGGCCGGTTTATGGCCGTAACCAGTTAAAATAAGCCTGAGCATTCAAGGAGGCCCGATGACCATTCTTCGCCAGTTGGCCAATATTCCCCTGGTTGGGGGGCTGAGCGACCAACAACGCGCCCTCGTGGCAGATTGTTGTTGTCAAAGGGAATTTGGGCGTGGGGAGACCATTTACCACCAAGGCCGGGAGGCACGCCAGATCTATCTTATTGTGGAGGGTCTGGTCAGTCTGGATGATGTCATGCCGGATGCTGATGCCTGGATTTCCTATGAACGCCATGGCCCCGGAGAACTGGTCGGGGCGGCCTCCTTATTGCGGGTGCCGATGCACTCCTTGACGGCTACCTGCCTGGAGCCGACCTCAGCCATAGAAATAGACGTCGAGGCCCTGGAAAAATTGTTTGGCCAAGACCCGGAAATCGGCTTTAAGATGATGTACGAAGTTGCCTATATCTATTTTCAACGCTATGAAAAAGCTAAAACCAGGCTCTATAATGTATTCCGGGAAATTCCGGTCCGCCTGATCTGCCGTGAAGAACCAGTGTCCCCTGAGAGGTAAGTGCCTGACGCGGGCCTGGGCAGCCTTCCTTGGAATGCCTACAAAAAATCTAACTGGTTGTCCTCCGGCCCCCCCCTGGTAAAAGGGCGCATAAATTTCAACATATTGAGATAATGAGATATTTTTGCACCCCTACCTAACCCTGCCCCATCAAGAAGGACGGAAAAAGGAGTTTTTGGAGAAGAACTAATCAGCAAAACAGTAAAGAATTTCGATCTCTGAGCCGACTAGCTAGGTGGAGAGGGTGGCAAGCAGGACCGAGATCTGATTCTGAACCCATGACGGCACATAGTATTCCTTATTTTTAATTAAACCGTTCTCTGGGTCTGGGGTGAGCCAGAGAAAAATAGTGCGTCAACATGCTAATTGGCACGATCTCTGCATAAAATTTTCTATTAAAGTCGATTTTTGCCCGGCGGGACCGGTGGGCAGGCTGATTTAGGGCAATTATCCGGCGACCGTCAATCACGTGGGATAGAAAAAATTTATTGACATCAGGCGGGCCTTTGTGTCAATATTTGAACATTTAGTTAACCTGATTGAATATCGAGGGGATGCAGGTCAAAAAACATCAAGTTTGCTATCTCAGAATGAATCACCCCTAGTCCAACTTTCCACCACCCCGAGGCACTTACTAAATCAAAGGAATAATTATGGCAATTACCGGAGTTGTTATTCGTCACTTGCAGATGTACGCTGATCAACGCGGACGGTTAGGGGAAGTTTTCCGTCAGGATGAATTAGACCCGGAATTACATCCGGTGATGGCATATATTTCTTTTACCAAACCGGGGCTGAAGCGGGGACCACATGCTCACGTGGACCAGACCGATTTTTTCTGCTTTCCCGGACCGGGCGATTTCCGGGTGGTGTTGTGGGATAATCGCCCTGAAAGTCAGACTTACGGCGAGCGTCAGGAGGTAACTTTAGGGGACTGCCAACCGGGGATAGTGGTGATTCCGCCGGGTGTAGTCCATGGTTACATTAATGTCAGCGATCGGGAAGGTTTGGTGCTTAATTGTCCTAACCGGCTTTACCGGGGACCGGGACGCGCCAGTGCAGTCGATGAAATACGGTATGAGGATGATACTAATTCTAAATTTACCTTGGACTAAGTTAACGACCAGTTTGAGGAGTTCAGCACGATTAATAACATAAATGAAGATTTTAATCACGGGGAGCCATGGCCAACTGGGACGCACCTTGGTTCAGGAAGGTGACTTCCGGGGATGGGAAATTATCGCCACCGATGTTGATCAGTTGGATATCACCAATCGCCAGGGGGTGTTGGCTGAGGTGGAGAAATGCCGTCCCGACCTTATCATTAACGCCGCGGCCTATACCCAGGTTGATGAGTGCGAAACCAAAACCGAATTGGCCTATCGGGTCAACGCCTTAGGACCCCGAAATTTAGGTCTGGCCTGTCGACGTTGGGGAGCGCGCTTGCTGCATATCAGTACCGATTATGTCTTTGATGGCGAAAAGCCGGACCCTTATTTTGAGTGGGATCCCCCCCGGCCCCTGTCGGTCTATGGGTGCAGCAAATGGTTAGGCGAGCAGTGGGTGCGGGAACAATGTGCGGATCATTTTATTGTGCGGACGGCCTGGCTCTATGGTCCCGAGGGACAAAACTTTGTCAAAACTATTCTGTGCCGGGGAGCAGAACTGGCTGATCGGGGTTTACCTTTAAAAGTAGTCCACGATCAGTACGGCACTCCTACCAGCACCCTGGCCTTGACCCGGCAGATTTTCGCTTTAATCGCCACTGACGCCTTTGGGACTTATCACGCTACCTGTCAGGGGGCTTGTTCGTGGTACGAGTTTGCCTTGCAGATCGTTGCCGCCGCCGGACTGACGGTTGAGGTCCAGCCCTGCACTAGCAGCGAATTTCTCCGTCCGGCGCCCCGCCCCCGTAACTCGGTATTAGCCAATCGCCTGCTGCAATTGGAAGAATTAGATAACATGCCGGAGTGGACTACTGACTTTGCCGAATTCTGGGCCCGGCACGGAGCGCAATTATGACTACTATTCTGGTTACCGGCGGCGCGGGCTTCATCGGTTCCAATTTTATCCGTTATTTCGCCCAACAGCGCCCGGAATTCAACATAATCAACTTGGATCTGTTGACCTATGCTGGTAATCCGGAAAACCTGATCGATCTGGAGGGTTCACCCCATTATACCCTGATCCAGGGTGATATTGCCGACCAGGCTTTGGTCTATTCGCTGTTTAAGCGCTATCCGATTACCCGGGTGGTGCATTTTGCCGCGGAATCGCATGTCGATCGCTCCATAATGGCCCCGGATGCCTTTGTGCGCACTAATGTCCAGGGCACCTTTGTATTACTTGAGTCAGCCCGTCAGCTCTGGCTCGAGGAAAAATCAAAGCTGGAGGAGGAACCACGTTTTCTACATATCAGTACCGATGAGGTCTATGGTTCATTAAAGTCCCAGGAACCGGCCTTTACGGAATCTTCCCCTTATGCTCCCAACAGTCCCTATGCGGCCAGCAAAGCCTCGGCCGATCTGCTGGCGCGCGCTTATTATAAAACTTATGGCCTGCCGGTCATGATAACTAACTGCTCTAACAATTATGGACCCTATCAATTTCCCGAAAAGTTAATCCCGTTAGTTATTGCACAGGCCCTAGACCATAAACCTATCCCCATTTATGGTAAGGGAGATAATATCCGCGATTGGCTCTATGTCGAAGATCATTGTCGAGCCCTGTTGCGAGTATTGGAAGACGGCAGACCCGGGGAAACTTATAATATCGGCGCTCAAAACGAGCGTTCGAATCTTGAAGTAGTCCACCAGATACTGCAAATTTTGCAGGATCAGCAAGCAGATGGTTACCCATTAACGGATCTGATCACCTTTGTCAAAGACCGCCCTGGCCATGATTGGCGTTACGCCCTTGATACTACCAAGCTTAACCGTGAGCTAGGGTGGCGACCGGAGGTAAGCTTTACGACGGGTCTGGAACGGACAATCAATTGGTACCTGGGACAGCGAGACTGGATAAGCCGCATCAAATCCGGGCTTTATCGGGACTATCTGGCCCGTCAGTACGGCTCAGCTATTTGAGCTAAGAACCATTCCTGCCCACTGCCATAGCCGACGTTCCAACTAGGTCATTAAGTATTATTATTCTATTATGAGGAGAGGCTATGCCCAAGCCACCAGCAATCTTGGTGGTGGATGACGAACCGGCAATAACTGAAACCATTCAAGAAATTTTGATTGCCCATGGTTATCAGGCCAGTACTGCTAAGGATGGCTTAGCCGCCCTGGAGCAATTGGAAAAAGACCGGTTCGATATGGTCCTGATCGATGTGGTGATGCCCGAAATGGGCGGAATGGAGCTGTTGCGCCAAATTAGCCTGTTATACCCGGAAACCATGACCATGATGCTCTCCGGTTATTCCAGTATCAAAGACGCAGTCGCCGCCATTAAATTGGGGGCCTATGATTACATCGCCAAGCCGGTGCATCCGGAAGCCCTGTTGTTTACCATTGAGCGAGCCTTGCAGTTCAAAGACCTGCGCCTGGCCACGCGGGAGTTGGAATGGACCCTGAAAGGCGCCGAGGCCTTGGGGTTACAGTTCCTGGAACTGGCCCCCGAAGTCGAAGAATTTAAGGTCTTAGAACAGTTGCGCCAAGAAGCCCCACAGGTCGAGGATTGGCAACAGCTAGCCCACCTTTTCTTAGAAAAAGCCTTAGATCTGTCCCAGGCGACGCGCGGCTCGATTTTTCTCCTTCAGCCTGATCAAGACGAACTGACCTGTGCGGCCCAACGCGGGCTGGATACTGATCACAATTATCCCTCGGGTGGCTCCCCGGCAGAAGGAATCATGGGATATGTCTTACAGCATGGTCGGCCCTTGTTGGTTCCTGATATTACAAATGATCCTCGTTTTTATGATCCACACCAAAGTCAACCGCCGCGTAGCACTAGTTTTATTGCCATGCCGGTTATGGAGGAGAAATTATGGGGGATTATCAACCTTAGCGACCGTCAGGATCGGCAACCCTTTACCAGCCGGGAGCTATTTCTGATCTGGTTGTTGGCCCGAGTTATGGCTGAAATTTTGAGTATGAAAAAACAGGAGGAAGAAAGCCGACGTATCAACCAGGTTCTGGTGGACACCAAGTCTGAACTTGATCAGATGAAAGGTTATATCAGTCACCTGAGCAAATCGGTGACTATCGGTTTGGCAGTTATAGATCAGGACATGCGGTTATGCTCAACCAACCCGGCCTTTGCCAAACTTTTGAACCGGGATGAAAGCAACTTAATCGGTGAAGAATTCCTTCCGCATCTAAAGTGGCTGTCCGCCTCGGATCGGGAACGATTAGCCCACGTGCTGAGGGAAGCCTTGTGCTCTGAAAACTCATTGGAATTGGATCATATTAACCTGATTCATCCCAGTCAGGGTAACCGTTTCGTCAACATCAAGTTAGTTGGGTTTTGCCCGGAACCGGAACAGCCCAGGGTGCTGTTAGTGCTGGATGACATCACTGAATTTGAGCAGATGCGGCAACGCCTGGCGTTTAGTGAACACCTGGCGATCTTGGGAAAGCTTTCCACCTGTGTCGTCCATGAGTTGAATAACCCGCTCGATGGCGTTATGCGCTATATCTCCTTGGCTTTACTTAAAAAAGACGATAGCCGGGAAGTGGAACGATATTTGAGTGAAGCCCAAAGAGGTTTAAATCGCATCTCCCAATCGGTCCGTTCCATGCTTAACCTGAGTCAACCCCAGCCCGAGATCAAGGCCCGGAGCACCTTGTTGAACCAGCTCCGGGAGGCGGTTAAGATCTTGATGTTTCAAGCTAATGATCAAGAAGTAGAAGTAACTTTGGAAATGTCTCCAGGATTTGATAATCTAATGGTAGCCAGCGATTTTTATATGGTTTTTGTCAATGTGATTAAAAATGCCTTAAATGCCATGCCTCACGGCGGAAAATTACAGATCAGCGGTGTTGAGGAACTAGGCCGGATGTTCATCAGATTCAAGGATAACGGCGAGGGGATTGCGCCCCACAATCTAGAAAAGATCTTCGAACCCTTTTTTACTACCAAAAAGAAAGAACGAGGCATTGGCTTGGGGTTAGCAATTTGTAAAAAAATCATCGAACGTTATGGCGGGCAGATTAAAGTGGATAGCCTGGTAGGCCAAGGGACTACCGTTACCATCGAGTTACCCCTGCCGGTAGCGGATAGGTGTCAAAAACTATAGCGCTTCAGGGGAGAAGAAATCTTGAAGTATAAAGATATATTAATAGTCGATGACGATGATTTTGTCTGTCATTCTCTTCAGGAAATGCTTACTTATGACGGTTATACGGTAGATTCGAGCATCGATGGCATCGAAGCTCTGGAGAAATTTAAGACGACGCGGTTCAATATCATCCTGTCCGACATGCGTATGCCTGGCATGGATGGCATCGAGTTATTGAAGGAATTTAAGGGCAAGGATGCCGAAACCATCTTCATTATGATTACGGCGCACGGCAATATCGATAGGGCGGTGGAGGCTATTAAGCTGGGAGCTTATGATTATATTACTAAACCAATCGATGACCTGCGCCTTAGATTAACCATTAAGCGAGCCATGGAGCAGAGGCGGCTGCTGTCCTCTTATCAATCCCTGAAAAAGCGGGTGCGCCCCTGGGAACTGGAAGAAGGCGTAATCTTTAAAGACCGCCAGATGACAGAACTCCTGGATATGGTCCACATGGTGGCCGATACCATGGCGACGGTATTGATCACTGGCGAATCTGGCACCGGCAAGTCCCTGCTGGCTAAATATATTCATCGCCACTCGGCCCGCCGCGATAAACCCTTCGTAGAGCTGAGCTGCGGCTCGCTGTCGGAAACCCTGTTGGAAAGCGAACTCTTTGGCCATGTGCGCGGCTCCTTTACCAGCGCCTATCGCGATAAAAAAGGCAAATTCGAAGAGGCTCAGGAAGGTACCATCTTCCTGGACGATGTCAACAGCGCCTCTTTGAATCTCCAAGTTAAGTTATTGCGTATTCTGCAAGACAAGGTTTTTGAACGGGTGGGCGGCAACCAGACTCTCAAAACCGATGTCCGCATCATTACCGCTACCAACACCCCGCTCATCGATGAAGTGGAGCGTAAACGCTTCCGTGAAGATCTATATCATCGCATTAATGTGGTGTCCTTGTCCGTCCCGCCGTTGCGGGAGCGCTTAGGAGACATTGAACCGTTGATCGAACACTTTATTAGTCGATTTAATGAAATCCATAATAAGCAGGTCAAAGGCATCGCCAAAAGTGCGCTGCAATTATGTCACCTCTATCCCTGGCCGGGAAACGTTCGGGAATTAGAGCACGTGGTCGAACGGGCCGTGATCCTCAGTCAGGGAGATTTCATTATCCCGGAGGTTTTGCCCCAGCCGCTGGTGGAACGGGTAAAGTCCTGGAAACCGCGATTAGAAGGGATGCCTTTGGCGGAAGCCCTGGCCGCAGCCGAAAAACAGATTCTTTTCGAAACCTTACGAAAAAATAATTGGAATCGTCAGATAACTGCGCAGATGTTGAATATCAGCCGGACCACCCTGTTTAATAAAATGCGGCGTTATGATATTGATGACCCGCGACGCCACAATTCCTCCGATTCCGTAGATGAGAACTATTCTTGAGGCCCAAGGGCCTGGTCCGGTTTCTAACCCTGATTCCGAGGTCGGGATATCCGGGTGGTGAGCAATTTCGCCGGGGTAACTTTAAGCTGATCCTATCTAATACCGTTTTCTGTTTTTAGTTTTCTGTTTTCTGTTGAAATACTTAATTTAATCAATGTATTAAGCCATGAGTTTGTTGCATTTGAATAAGAACTTGGTATAATATCACTCTGCCTTGCCAGCCCCCCTTTATCATGATAAACTAGCCGAAAACTTAAACCCAGCCAGCGCCATTAAACTTGTCTGGCCGCCATGGATTGATATATCTATTATTTTGTTCTAGTGGGCGCAGATCTAGAGGGAAGGAATAAACTTAGCCGTGAACCCAGACTATCAGACCTTAGTGGATTGGGACCACCGTTATCTCTGGCACCCTTTCACCCAGATGCAAGGCTTTGTCCAGGAAGAATTATTGATTATCGCTCGCGGGGAGGGGGTCTATGTCTATGATACCGACGGCCGCCGTTATCTTGACGGGGTGTCGTCCATCTGGGCCACCGTCCATGGACACAACCGGCCCGAATTAAACCAGGCCATCAAGGCCCAGTTGGAAAAAATCGCCCACAGCACCTTGCTCGGGTTGGGCAATATCCCGGCCATTCAGTTGGCCCAACGTTTGGCAGCCATTACCCCGCCGGGGCTGTCCAAAGTATTTTACTCCGACAGTGGCTCCACCGCGGTCGAAGTCGCCCTCAAGCTGGCTTATTGTTACTGGCAGCTCCAGGGAAAACCGCAGCGCCAGCGTTTCCTCAAGCTGGCCGGGGCCTATCACGGTGACACCTTGGGGGCCGTGGCGGTCGGCGGCATCGACATATTTCACGAAATTTTTAAGGATCTGTTATTTCCCACTTATACGGCCCCGGCGACTTATTGTTATCGCTGCCCGGAACGCGATCATTGTCAGCAGCAGTGTCTAACCGGCCTGGAGGAGCTGGTTGCCGCCCATCACCAGGAGTTGGCAGCGATCATTCTGGAGCCGGTGATGCAGGGCGCCGCCGGTATGATCCCCCAGCCGCCGGGCTATCTGGCCCGAGTGCGGCAGGTGGCGGATCGTTACGGGGTGCTGCTCATCGCCGATGAGGTGGCCACCGGTTTCGGTCGCACCGGCCGGATGTTTGCCGGTGAACATGAAGGCGTGACCCCGGACTTGCTCTGCCTGGGCAAGGGCCTGACCGGGGGTTATCTCCCCTTAGCTGCCACTTTAGCTACTGATCAGATTTACCAGCAATTTTTGGGCGAATATCAGGAGTTCAAAACCTTTTTCCATGGCCACACCTATACCGGCAACCCCCTGGCCGCGGCCGCGGCCCTGGCCAGCCTGGATCTGTTTGAGAGTGACCAGGTATTGCTAAAATTGGCGGCGCGCATTGATTATTTAACCCAAAGATTGGCGGCCCTGGCCGATCACCCGCATATCGGCGACATCCGCCAGCGGGGTTTTATGGTAGGTCTGGAACTGGTGCAGGATAAGGCCAGCCGGGAGCCCTTCCCCGTGGCCCGACGGACCGGGCATCAGGTGATCCTGGCGGCCCGGAAGTTAGGGGCCATTCTCCGACCCCTGGGGGATGTGGTGGTGCTCATGCCGCCCTTGAGCATTTCTCAGGCAGAGCTTACCGAGCTAATGGATATCACCTCCCAGGCCATTGACGTGGCTACCCGAGGATGACTTAAACCGGGTAATTCCGCCATGCCCAGATCTCATTGAAGTATTTATTATTTTTATAAACTCGAGCGTCAGCACTCAATCTTTTGGAGCATCAACACTGGCGAAGGAATTTTCCAAAAGCACGCTGGCCCGCTGTCGATCATCTTCAATGCCTTGCTTACAGATAGCATGTTGGTCAGCCACAAAAACCTTTTCTAATTCAACTCTGGCCTGGGCGGGGAGACGGAGTCGGATCATGGTTTCGGCCAGGAACAGGTGATTGGTGGTATTGTTCGGGGCTAAATCAGTCGCCGCTTTCAGGTGATGTAAGGATTTATAGGGATCGCCTACCGATAACGGCCAGTCCGGGGCCTCATAGTAGATCCGACCTAAGACGCGATGGGGTCCGGCCTGATCATAGGATGAGTCGAGTGCCATGGCGCGTTCCAGCTCTTCCAAAATTTGGGGGAGCAGCACCAGGCCATCGGACCAACTCATCTGCGCAATACCGGCAAGATTCAAGGCCAGCCAATAATGGCCTTCGACACTGTTGGGCCGCTCCTGGAGCAGTTTTTCCGCGTAATATCTGCCTTTTTCAAAATAATCCTTGCGCTTGGTTTCGTCGGTGACCTCGCCCATAATATAGGAAGTCCGAGCTAGCCCGACGAGCAAGGGAAATCGCTCGGAGCCGGGTTCTGGCAAATGTTCCTGATAGATGTTCAGGGCCCGAATAACTTCGGGGGGAGTGGGACATTCCAACAGACGTTTGGCTTCCACTAGGGTTTCGGCCCGGGTTTTTTGATTCATCATCCCCAGTAAAAGCCCCAAGATTATATAAGTTATGGTTTTAATTAATCTTGACGAGGACATCTTTAGACCACTCCTCTGCAGCCGTGATCGGCCCTTGATTAATCCAGGCATAACTCCTTTAAGAAAGGCCTTGGGAGTCATCCTGAGGTGGTGGAGGATTTCAGCTTGAGGGAAAAACCAGATTCTAGGCGCTGCTCAGGATGACTATCGCTGAAACAGGTTAATACTGCATGAGGTTAATATTAATCATTAATTGTGAGGTTACCGCGACTACCGACATTCACTAAACTTAGTCACTTATAGCGTGTTCAGTTCCCCTGGCCGGGCAGTTCAAGAATTTAGTGGCAAAGGCCATTTCAGTAAATTCTTCCCGTACAGCGACTTGATAAACCGAAACTTGGTATCGGGACAACTATTAAGGCGATAATTTTTTCGACCGCGTCGTCGCCCCTCTGTGGCCCCAGGTGGGGTTCTCAGGGCTTCCCCCTTGGCGGTCGGAGTGGTGGTTCAAAAGCCATCCAGACAATCATCTATCCGGTTGGCCGGCACCAGTCCTTGGGTAAGCATCGTCAAACGGCTTAGAAACTTAATCATAGTTGTTTACGAAATCAGAAAAACGAAGATTATAGAGGATGTTTTTTGATTATCAGCCCCAGTTAACCCCATGTCGAAATTAGAGAACACGATCAACAGTTTATTTTATACTTTATTTAATCCCAGAGCGCAAGCACTAAAATTTCAGTCTGGCGGGTGAGGCTGATAAACACGCCACTGGTGATCATCTAGTGACGAGGAGGTATATAGACTTCCCGGGCCTTGATGCCGTCCGAGGGGCCGACCAGCCCTTCTTTTTCCATCATCTCAATGATGCGGGCGGCGCGATTGTAGCCCACCCGCAGGCGGCGCTGCAGCATAGAGATAGAGGCCTGGCGGGTCTCGGCAACGATGTCCAGGGCCTCCTGATATTTTTCGTCCTTGTCGCCCAGTTCTTCCGCGTCGGCCTTCTGCTCCTGGATCTCCAGGATTCCCGGTTCAAATTCCGGGGCCTGCTGGGCCTTGAGAAAGTCCACCACCCGCTTGACCTCTGCCTCAGAAATATAGGCCCCATGAATGCGTTTGAGACGGGAAGTGCCGGGCGGCAAAAACAGCATGTCACCTAGACCCAACAGCTTTTCGGCCCCGGCGCTATCGAGGATGGTCCGGGAGTCCACCTTGGAAGACACCTGAAAGGAAATCCGGGTAGGGAAATTAGCCTTGATCAGGCCGGTGATGACATCGACGGAAGGCCGCTGGGTGGCCAGGATCAGATGGATGCCGGCGGCCCGGGCCTTTTGGGCCAGGCGGATGAGATATTCTTCGGTCTCCCGGGCCGAAACCATCATCAGGTCGGCCAATTCGTCGATGACGATGACAATATAAGGCAAATGCGGCAGAATTTCGTCGTCATCAGCGGGAATCGTGGCTTTCCGGTGTTTCCGGTCCTTCCGCAGCTTGGCATTATAGGATTCAATATTGCGAACTTCCAGGTCGGAGAGCAGGCCATAACGGCGTTCCATTTCTTCCACGGCCCAGCGTAGGGCGTTGGTGGCGACTTTGGGGTTGATGACCACCGGATGCAGCAGATGGGGAATGCCTTCGTAGGTCGAGAGCTCAATGCGCTTGGGGTCGACCATCAGAAACCGCACTTCGTCAGGATTGGCCTTATAGAGAATGCTGACGATCATGGCATTGAGCCCGACGCTTTTGCCAGTGCCGGTGGCCCCGGCAATCAGCAGGTGCGGCATTTTGGCCAGATCACTGACCACCGGCTGTCCCAGGATGTCTTTGCCCAGGGCGATGCTCAGCCGGGATGGAGAATGGCGATAAACCTCATGGGCCAGGATTTCCCGCATGGTGACCAGTTGCCGCTTGGCATTGGGAATTTCAATGCCAATCACCGCTTTGCCCGGCACCGGGGCGACGATGCGAATCGACAGGGCCTTCAGGGCCAGGGCCAGGTCGTCGGCCAGGGCCGTCACTTTGCTGATCTTGACGCCCAGCGCCGGTTCAAATTCGATCATGATGATGACCGGGCCGGGGCGGACGGCCACTACCTTGCCTTCCACCCCAAAGTGTTCCAGGGTATTTTCTAATTTCCGGGCCTGGGCCAACAGGGCCTCCTCATGGACCTGAAAATCATAGGACGGCGGCGGACTCAAAAAATCAAGTTGAGGCAAAATAAAGCTACTCAAGGGTAGGGCCTTGACCCGCTTTTCGCGGCGGGAGACGGTTTCTGCCGCCGCGGTGACTACATTAACCGAGGCTGACTCGGACACCGTAGCAGTTTCCATAGTGGTCGTCAGCGGGGTGAATGAATCTTCCGCCGCCTCTGGAATCGGTGAAGGTTGGGGAGGGACAGGTGGCCTAGGGGGTGCGGCCGGTTCCTGGCGGCGGTCCTTAGCGGTTCGTGCCAGCCGTGCCAGTTGTTGGCGGATCAGACCCAGCAGACCGACATAAGAGATGCGAGTAACCGCCATGAAACTGACCAAAAATAGGGCAATTAGGGCTAAGGCGGTCCCGGCCAGATTAAGCCACGGGGTTAATGAAACTACTACCTGCCATCCCAGGGTGCCGCCCCCCAGAATCTGGCGACCGCCCCAGGGAACCATGGGCCAGCCTAAGGAGATCAAGCCGCCGGTAGCCACCAGCAATCCCAGATAGGCCAGCCACTGCCAGGGATAGCGCAGGCCGGGATCGCCTTGGTAAAACTTCAGGGCCAGCCAACTGAGGATAATAGGCAGCCAGAACGCGGCCAATCCCAGGCTCCAGATCAGATGACCGGCAATCAGGGCACCGGCTTTGCCGCCCCAGTTCGCTACCTGGTTTACTTGCCAAACTCCGGCCAGATTCCAGGGATCGCCGGAGTTAAAGGACAGCAGACTGAGAACCGCAAACAGGTCCAAAACCAGCAGTACCAGGGCAATTATTTCTTGACTCAGGCGTCGGCCCGGAGGCGGCGACACCGGTTCCCGGACTGGTAGGGGTGGAACCGCTTGGCTTTTCTTTTTACGTTTATTCTTTTTAGGGGATGCCATGGTCGGTAAAAATAGATTAACGAACTTTTCCATATTATCAAATTATGCCGGAAAATCATAGGATTTAAGAGATCATTATTTAAAGCCGGAAAATTAGCATAACCTGGGGGTGTTGCCCAAGTCCTGGGCGGGGCGCGGCGGCCACCGGCTCAGTAACCGGGAGATAGGCTTGCCCTTCCGGGCAGGTATGGTATAAAGTATAAATCAATTCAAACTGCTCAGGAGCTCAGGATGGAAGCGCGCTACGATCCGGCCCGCATTGAGGCCAAATGGCAGCGTTATTGGCTGGAACAGGGGTTGTTTGCGGTACAGGAAAGGGCTGATCGACCGAATTATTATGTGCTGGAGATGTTTCCTTATCCCTCCGGCCGGATTCACATGGGGCATGTGCGCAATTACACCATCGGCGATGTGATTGCCCGTTATAAACGGATGCAGGGCTATAATGTCTTGCATCCCATGGGTTGGGATGCCTTTGGTATGCCGGCGGAAAACGCCGCCCTGGCCCATAATATTCATCCGGCCCAATGGACCATGGATAATATTAACTATATGCGGCAGCAACTCCAATCATTGGGTTATAGCTATGATTGGTCCCGGGAACTGGCCACCTGCGATCCCCAGTATTATCGCTGGGAGCAACTGATCTTTATCGAAATGTATCGACGCGGCCTGGCCTATAAGAAGCTGTCGGCGGTGAATTGGTGCGAGCAGTGCCAGACGGTATTGGCCAACGAACAGGTAGAGGGAGGCTGCTGCTGGCGTTGCCATCAGCCGGTAACCTTAAGGGAATTTAACCAGTGGTTTTTTAAAATCACGGATTATGTCGAAGAATTGCTGGCCTATTGCGATCAGTTGCCCCATTGGCCGGAACGGGTGCTCACCATGCAGAAAAACTGGATCGGTAAGTCCGAGGGCGCCGAGATCTATTTTCCCCTGGAGGAAGGCACCGAATGCATCGCGGTGTTTACCACCCGGCAGGATACCTTGTATGGGGCGACCTTTATGAGCCTGGCGCCGGAACATCCTTTGGCCCTGCGGTTAGCTCAAGGCAACCCCCAGGCCGAGGCAGTCCAGGAATTTGTCGAGCGCTGGAAGCAACAGAATCGCAGCCGCGGGGTCTTGGAGGAGTTGACCAAAGAAGGGGTGTTTACCGGGCGTTATTGTCTTAATCCGGTAACCGGTTGGCGGATGCCGATCTACGTCGCCAATTTTGTGCTGATGGAATACGGCACCGGCGCGGTCATGGCGGTTCCGGCGCATGATCAACGGGATTTCGAATTTGCCCAAAAATACCAGTTGCCGGTGGTGGTGGTCATTCAACCCCCGGAGCAGAACCTGAGCGCCGAAACCCTGAGCGCCGCTTACGAAGCCGACGGCACCCTGGTAAACTCCGGACCATTCAATGGTCTGACCGGCCCCGAGGCCCGCCCGGCCATTGTGCAATATCTCGAGAAAGAGGGCAAAGGCCGTCCGTCATTGCATTATCGCTTGCGGGATTGGGGAATCTCCCGGCAACGCTACTGGGGCGCGCCGATTCCGATCATCTATTGCGGGCGTTGTGGGATGCAAACCGTACCCGAAGCCGACCTGCCGGTAGTCTTGCCGTTGGATGCCAAGATTCCCCCCACCGGCGGCTCTCCCCTGGCCCAGATAGACACCTTTGTCAACACGACCTGTCCGGTTTGCGGTGGTCCGGCCCGGCGCGAGGTCGATACCATGGATACCTTTGTGGAATCCTCCTGGTACTTCCTGCGCTATACCTGCCCGGCCTATCGGGAAGGCCCTCTGGACGCGGCCAAGGTAAATTACTGGCTACCCGTGGATCAGTACATCGGCGGCATCGAACACGCGGTCATGCATCTGCTCTATGCCCGATTTTATACCAAAGTCCTGCGCGATCTGGGCCTGATCCAGATCGATGAACCCTTTACCCGTTTGCTGACCCAGGGTATGGTCCTGAAAGATGGGGCCAAAATGTCCAAATCCAAGGGCAACGTGGTAGATCCGAATGAACTGATTGAAGAATTTGGGGCAGATACCACCCGCTTGTTCTGTCTGTTTGCCGCCCCGCCGGAAAGGGACCTGGAGTGGAGCGAACAGGGCGTGGCCGGTAGTTTCCGTTTTCTGCACCGGGTCTGGACCCTGGTTTATGAACTGCATGCCCAGTTGGCCGGGGTCAGGCCGTACTCCGGTTCCGGCACCGAACTAGCGCCCGGCTTGCGGGACTTGCGCCGTCAGGTGCATCGAACTATCCATAAGGTGACGGTTGACATCGAATCCAGGTTCCATTTCAATACCGCCATTGCCGCCATGATGGAACTAGTCAATGAACTATATCTGGCCCGCGACCGCCAAGACATGAATTTCGAGGCTGGCCCCCAGGCGGCCCCGGTATGGCGGGAGGCCATCGACAACCTGCTGCTGATGCTGAGTCCGATGGTGCCCCATTTTGCCGAGGAACTGTGGCACGTCCTCGGACACTCGACGTCGCTGTTGTTAGCCGATTGGCCGAGCGCGCAACCCGAAGCCCAGGCCGCGGCAACGCGTCTGGTGGTCATCCAGATCAATGGCAAACTGCGCAGTAAGATCGAAGTCCCGGTAACCACGGGAGAGGACGAAATGTGTCAACTGGCCCTGGAAGACCCGCGCATAAAGGAGTTGATCCAGGGGCAAAAGCCCAAAAAAGTGGTGGTGGCCCGTAAGAAGTTGGTCAACATTGTGATTTAAGCGAAAGCCATTTGTTTAGGAAGCCGAGATCAATGACACGCCGATTGCTACCCTTAGTGCTAGCCATACTCAGCCTGATTGCGACCGCGGCTTGCGGCTACCATGTCTTGGGGAACGCGCCAACGACCTACCAGAGCCAAGCCAAATTGGCCATCCCGCTTTTCACCAATCATTCTAATGAAGTCGGACTGGAAGCCATTTTTGCCAATGCCTTCATCAATACCTTTTCCCACAGCCAGGTAGCTCGATTAACTGCCCAGGAAGATCAGGCGGATGTAATTCTGCAAGGAGATCTGACCACCGTGGAACATACTTCGGTGGCGTATCGTGATATCGACCAATCTCTGGTCCGCCGGGTAACGCTTACCATTAATTTGGTCCTCAAGGAACGTCAGTCCGGCAAGGTCTTATGGAAGGATGTAAAGGTCATTGATGCCGATTATGTGGTCAGGGCTGATTATCATTACGGCGAAGCAACTCGCCAGATGGCCATCAACAAGGCCGCGGCCACCATGGCCCAGCGGGTGCATGACGAAATTCTCATGATACTTTAAGGCCTGATTATGTCTCACCCTATCCTGGAACGGCACCTCAAAAAGCAAACCCTGCGGCCCGTTTATCTGTTTTATGGAGAGGAGGAATTTCTGCTCCGCCGGGCCTTGGAACGCCTGCAAACCGGGTTAAGGGCCGATGACCAACAGCAGTCGGAAAAGCATATCCTGGAGGCCGAGGATACCAGCCTGGCGGAAGTGCTGAGCCAGGCGCGGGTTCCCTCTTTGTGGGGGACCCGGCAGCTTATTGTGCTTTATAATGCCGATCGTTATAAGGCCGCAGAATTAAAACCTTTAGGTTCCTATCTGGATGCTCCCACCCCCCAGACCTGCCTGGTGTTAGTAGCGCCGGGGCTTAAGTTCAAGGAGGTGGAACGGCACCCCTATTGGCGGCGACTTCAGGAACAGGAAGCGGCTTTAGGATTTTTCCGGCTTAAAGAAGCGGCGTTGCCCCGCTGGCTGGAGCAGGAGGCGCGTCGTCAGGGCAAGGTTCTGCCTCCGGCCGCGGCTCAGCGCCTGATCGAAACCGTGGGTGACAACCTGCTAGAGCTGGCCCAGGAGCTGGAAAAGCTAGTCCTCTATATGGGGGCCGAAAAAACCATCACTGCCCCCCTGGTTAGCCAATTGACCTGTGCTAGCCGCAGTTTTACGATCTTTGCGCTGGTCGATGCCCTGGGCCAGCGGCGGCCGGAGCAGGCCCTACAGATTTTGAAGCGCTTGCTGGAATTGGGAGAGCCGCCGCTCAAAATCCTGGTTATGCTCGCCCGGCAACTGCGTCTGCTCCTGCGCCTACAGGACTACCAAGACGCCGCCACCCCGGTCGAGGAACAGGCCCGTCGTCTGGGGCTGCCGCGAGGCATCGTCCTCAAACTGCAGCGTCAGGCCGCGCATTTCCGGGTTGCCGAGCTGCGGTCGCACCTCTTTAATTTACACCGGGCCGATCAGGGCTTAAAAACCTCTCCGCTACCACCGCGGTTATGGTTAGAAAAGGTAATCCTGGAGCTCTGCCCCCCGGTTCCTTTCAGGAACCAGCGGTTAGGGAATTGACTTGGCGAGTCAGTCGGGAGATTTTTCGAGCCGCGGTTTTCCAATGCAGCGTGCCACGGCCCGCCACCCGGTCGATGACCGGGATCGCTTGTTTTAAAGCAGCTTGCGCCTCTTCCGGTTGATTGCGGGCCACCGCCTGTCGGACTGCTTTAACTAATTGCTTAACCCGGGTCTTGCGACTCATGTTGCGGATGCGGCGTACTTTGCTTTGTCGGGCCCGCTTCATGGCCGAGCGATGTCTTGCCAACTAATGATCCTCCTCCAACTCTCAGGCTGTTTAATAATAAGGGCCACCGGATGGGCCTGCAGGTGTGTTCCTACTCGATCAATCCTGGGTGGTTAGTGAAATATCATATTTTAAGCCGCTGTCAAGTCATAAAAGCAGTGCCATGCTTTTGCCTTTTAACTTGCTTGGCGGAAGAAATTTAAAAAATAGCTGACACCCGAAATCAAGGTGACAACCAGTGCCAACCAGATCAAGATGGTGCCGAGCTGATGGAAATCGACCCCGGCATAGGGGTAGTGTAGAATCAAGGCAAACAAGGCGCTCATTTGGAGCACGGTTTTGAACTTGCCCCAACGGTCGGCCGCCAAGATAATCCCCTCTGCCGCGGCCAGCCCCCGCAGTCCGGTTACTGCCAGTTCCCGGCCAATGATCACAAAGGCCATCCAGGCCGCCACCCGGTCCAGGGCAATGAGCATGATCAGGGCGGCCGAGACCAGGAGTTTATCGGCCAGGGGATCCATAAATTTGCCGCCGCGGGTAACCAGGCTCTGACGCCGAGCAAAAAAGCCATCCAACAGATCGGTCATCCCGGCTCCCAGGAAAAACATCGCCGCACAGAAACTAGGGGCTTTGCCGGGAAAGCTCAACAGCACGATAAGCACCGGAATGGCCACCACCCGGATACTGGTCAGGGTATTGGGCAGATTCCAGAACGACACCGAATTGGGCCTCATGGTTATGATCTTTGCACCCGCTGCCAATCCGCCATGAATTTTTCCAAACCGATATCAGTAAGGGGGTGGCGGATTAATTGCATAAGCACTTTGTAAGGAATCGTAGCAATATCCGCTCCGGCCAGGGCCGCTTGCAGGACGTGCAGCGGATGGCGGATGCTGGCCACAATTACTTCGGTATCAAATCCATAATTATCGAATATGGTGAGCAGTTGCTCAACGATTTCCATGCCGGTATGATTGATGTCATCCAGACGGCCGATGAAAGGGCTGACATAAGCCGCCCCCGCCTTGGCCGCCAGCAACCCTTGGACCGCCTGAAAGATCAGGGTGACGTTGACCCTGATGCCCTCGTTGGATAGAATCCGGGTCGCCTTCAAGCCTTCCACGGTCATAGGGATTTTAACTACCACCTGTTCATGAAGACTGGCTAACTTCCGGGCCTCCGGGACCATATCCTCACTCTGCGTGTTCAGAACCTCGGCACTGACCGGGGCCTGGACCAGGTCGCAGATCCGTTTAATCTGCTCCTGAAAACCGGCAATATCATGACACCCAGCCTTGGAACACAGGGTAGGATTGGTAGTCACCCCATCTACCAGACCCAGCCGGTAAGCTTCCTGGATTTCATCGAAGTCAGCAGTATCTATAAAAAATTTCATTCTGAACTCCTTTCTGAAACAAATTGGTGCGGGGCTTGCAGGAAACGCTTGCGGCAGCCTTCGGAACAGAAATAGTAATCCTTGCCGTTCTGCGAGGCCTTTAGGGCCTCACGCCGCGGAATAAAGGTTTTACAGACCGGGTCCTGGACCAGGGCATCGCCCTGAACCTCATCCCGCGGCGGGGGAGAACCGGCCGGCGGGATGAACAAGCGGCTGATCTTTCTGGCTAACTTATAGCCCAGATAGCCTAACAGTATCAAAAATATCAAACGGTACAAAATCTAACCTCAAAGTTTATGAGCTACCCGCGCCGCCGGTTCCAACTGGGCCAGGAGCTGGGTTATGGTCTGCTGGAGGCCAGGATGCCAGGCGTGGGGAGCAATCTCCGCCAGGGGGATCAACACAAAACCCCGCCGATGCATCTCGGGATGGGGCAACGTCAGGGTCGGGGTCTCCAGAACCAGATCATTATATAATAACAGGTCAAGGTCAATAAGGCGAGGCCCCCAGTGCCGGGGCCGCACCCGGCCCATGTCATGCTCTATAGCTAACAGTCTAGCCAGTAACGCCTCCGCCCCCAGTTGGGTGCGTAGTCGGGCGACGGCATTGATAAACCAGGGCTGATCCGTAACTCCGACCGGCGGCGTGGCGTAATAAGCGGAGACCTGCTCGATTTCTATTCCGGCAATGGCGGCCAACCGCTGCTGAGCCTCATCCAGCCGGGCCGCCGGGTCATTTAAATTTGACCCTAAGCCGATGTAGGCGATATGCCATGCTTGAGTTTTCGGTTTTCGGTTTTCGGTTTTCGGTTTAACGATTTTATCCTAATTGAGGCGCGGTCAGCTAGACCAAAGGTCCCAGTCGCCTTCAACTTAATTTTGCTAGCCGTGTCAGGGCCTCTTCGATCCGAGCCTGATCCACGGTTAAGGCCAGCCGCACATAACCTTCACCTGGCGCCCCGAAGCCATTGCCGGGAGTGGTGACAATGCCGGCCTGTTCCAGCAAGTAAGAGGTAAACTGGGCCGAAGTAAATCCGGGCGGCACGGTCAGCCAGACATAAAAGGTCGCCTTGGGAAGGTCCACCGTGTAGCCTAGCTTTTGCAGGCCCTGGACCAGAATATCGCGGCGTTGCTGGTAAATCCGGCAACTTTCCCGTTCGGCCACCAGGGCCTGGTCTGAGTTCAAAGCGGTAATCCCGGCCCATTGAATCGCATTGAACACCCCGGAGTCAATATTGCTCTTCACCAGACCCAGGCCTTCGACCAGTTCGGCGTTGCCCACTGCAAACCCCAGCCGCCAGCCGGTCATGTTAAAGGTCTTGGACAGCGAATGGAATTCAATGCCGATTTGCTTGGCCCCCGGCGTTTCCAAAAAGCTCGGCGGCCGGAAGCCATCATAGGCCAACTCGGTGTAAGCCGCGTCGTGTACGGCAATAATCTGATATGCTTGGCAGAAATCGGTTACCTGTCTGAAAAACTCCTGGTCCGCCACCGCCGCAGTGGGGTTGTTGGGATAGTTGAAAAAAAGCATCTTGGCCTGGCGGGCAACCTCTGCCGGAATCTGGCTTAAATCCGGCAAGAAATTATTTTCTTTGAGTAAGGGCAAAAAATAGGACTGCGCCCCGGCAAACAGGGTGCCGATATGATAAACCGGATAGGCCGGACTGGTGATCAGGTTGAGGTCACCGGGGTTGTTGAAGGCCAGAGGCATATGAGCCAGTCCCTCTTTGGAGCCGATCAGGGTGACTACTTCCCGCTTGGGGTCCAGTTCGACTCCGAAGCGGTGCTGGTACCAGCGGGCCACTTCGACCCGGAAATCATCCATCCCGGAATAGGAGGGATAGCGGTGCGTACTGGGATCCTGGGCCGCTTCTTGCAGCCGTTTGATAATAAACTGCGGTGTTGGCAGATCCGGGTCCCCCACCCCCAAATCAATGATATCCACCCCCCTGGTCTTGACTTCCTCTTTCATCCGATCAATCTCTCGGAAGAGATAGGGGGGCAACTGTTTCAGACGCTCCGAGAACTCAAAGGGGGGCATGAATCAACTATCCTCCAGGAAATATTAATTCTTATCACGCCAAGACGCAAAGTCGCAAAGAGTTTTTTGATCTTCGCCGTCTTTGCGTCCTGGCGTCTTGGCGAGGGATTACTACGATTATTCATGGCTATCAACGACCACCCGGTTACGCAAAGTGCCGATGCCTTCGACACGGATTTCCACCACATCGCCGGGCTGCAGCGGGCCGATTCCGGCCGGGGTGCCGGTGGCGATCACGTCGCCAGGGAGCAGCGTCATGATGTGCGAAATAAAGCTGATTAGGGTCGTCACCCGAAACACCATATCCTGGGTATTGCCCTGTTGGCGGTGCTCGCCGTTCACCAGGGCCGCGAGGTTCAGATTATCCGGGTCGCCGATCTCGGTCTCAATCCAGGGGCCTAAGGGCGCAAAGGTATCAAAGCTTTTGGAGCGGGTAAACTGGCTGTCTTGCTTTTGCAGATCCCGGGCCGTGACATCGTTAAAACAGGTATAGCCCAGGATGTAGTCTTGAGCCGCGGCCTCCGCCACCCGGTGGGCCGTCCGACCGATGACCACTCCCAACTCGGCCTCATAATCCACCTGCTGCGACTGCGATGGATAAACGATATCCGCCTCAGGGCCGATTACCGCGGTAGAAGGTTTGAGAAAGATCAAGGGTTCGGTGGGCAGCAGCATTTTCAGTTCAGCGGCGTGATCGCGGTAGTTGAGCCCCAGGGCGACGATCTTGCTGGGCTCACAGGGGGCCAAGAGCCGCACTGCGTCCCAGGGGATGGTCTCTCCGGTCTCGCGGAGCTCATCGAAGGGCAGTTTCTGCAAGGGCCAAATGGTCTGGTCTGTCAAAATCCCATAGCGGATTTGCTGTTGATAATCAAAGCGGACCAATCGCATCAGTTACTTCAGCCCCAGGACATCCTGCATATCGTAAAAACCCGGCGGTTGGGTGACGATCCACTGGGCCGCCTGTACCGCGCCCCGGGCAAAGTTGTCCCGATTATGGGCCCGATGGATGATTTCCAGGCGTTCCCCGACCCCACCGAAGATCACCGTATGCTCCCCGACAATGTCCCCGGCCCGGACGGTTTGGATGCCGATTTCTTCGGCGCTGCGTTCGCCGATCAGACCATGCCGTTCATAAACCCCCACCTTATCCAGATTGCGGCTGAGGCTTTGGGCGATAAGCTGGGCCAGCTTCATGGCGGTGCCGCTGGGGGCGTCCTTTTTCAGGCGATGATGGGCCTCGACGATCTCTACATCGTAGCCGGAGCTCAAGACCTGGGCAATATCCTGGACCACCTTGAACATCAGGTTAACCCCAACGCTCATGTTGGGGGCCAGCACCACCCGGGCTTTTTGGGCCGATTGCTGAATCTCCTCCACTTGGGCAGCGGAAAACCCGGTGGTGCCGATGACCATGGCCTTGCCGGCCGGGGCCGCCGCCTTCAGGTGGGCCAGGGAGGCCTCGGGATGGGTAAAATCCAAGATTACCTCCCCGGCCTCAAGCACCTCGGTCAGACTGCCAGCGATCGGCAGGCCCAGGCGGGGCAGGCCGACGACTTCCCCGACATCGCGGCCGATGGCCGCATGCCCCGGCTTTTCAAAGGCCGCGGCCAGGGTAATGCCCTCCGCGGCGTTGAGCATATGAATAATACGGCCACCCATTCGCCCGGCGGCACCGGCGACAATTGCCTTAATCATTGGTACTCCCCGTTTTAGGTTATTAATCCATACCTTACCATCACCTGCCGCAGCTTGTCCTCATTGGCGGCGGACATGGGGCATAACGGCAGCCGGACTTCGCCGGTGATTTTGCCCATCAACTTCAGGGTGGTCTTGGCGGGCACCGGGTTGGTTTCAAAAAACATGGCTTCCATCAGAGGCAACATCTTATAGTGCAGTTGCCGCGCCCGGGCCAGATCTCCGCCCAGATAAGCATCGCACATCTGGGCCATATCTTTAGGCGCGACATTAGAGATCACCGAAATCACCCCTTTGCCGCCCATAGCCATCAGCGGCAAGGCGGTGAAGTCATCGCCGGACAGCACGGTGATTTTGTCGCCACAGAGCTGCACGACTTTGGACCCCTGCTTGAGATCTCCGGTCGCCTCTTTGATCCCGACGATATTAGGGAACTCCGCCAGTCGGGCCACGGTTTCGGGCAGCAGATTGAGGCTGGTGCGCCCCGGCACATTGTAAACGATGATCGGAATTTTGGTGGCCTCGGCAACTTTTTTATAGTGTTGATACAGACCCTCTTGCGTCGGTTTATTGTAGTAAGGAGTAATCATCAGGGCCGCGTCGGCACCGGCGGTTTGCGCGTGTTTGGTCAATTCCAGGGCTTCGGCGGTATTATTGGAGCCGGAACCGGCGATTACCGGCACCCGTTTGTTCACCTGGGCGATGCAGATCTCTACTACCCGTTTATGTTCCGCATGGGATAGGGTGGCGGACTCCCCGGTAGTGCCACAGGGCACGATGCCATGGGTGCCATTGGCGATCTGGAATTCAATCAGTTGCCGGTAGGCCTCTTCATCTAACTGGCCATTTTGGAACGGCGTCACGATGGCCACGATAGCCCCTTGAAACATATCTTTCCCTCCTTACTGCAATTCTTCAGTCCATAGCTCACCCTGGTAAACCACCAGGGCCTCTCCTTCTAAGCTGACCGCGGCAAAACCGTGATCCTGGCGATCAAAGAAGACCTTCAGGGTTTCCCCACTCCAGGGCCGCACTATAACCGGGGAACTTAGGTCCTCCAAGTATGCGGCGATCAGGGCCGCGGCCACCGCGCCGGTCCCGCAGGCCAGGGTTTCGTCTTCCACCCCCCGTTCATAAGTGCGCAGGGCAATCTCCTGGGGTCCCCGGCGTTCAAAGAAATTGACGTTGGTGCCGGTCGGCTGAAACAGGGAATGATAGCGGATGGCCCGTCCTACTTCCACTACCGGCACGGCTTCCAGGTCCGGCACCATGAAGACCATATGGGGCACCCCGGTATTGATAAAATGTCCGGTCCAGGTCTGCCCCGGCAACGGGATCGTCAGATTAAGCTTCAGATCCTGGGGCGCACCCATTTCCAGTTTGACCTGACGGCCCTTGACCTCGGCATGGATCAGGCCGGCCAGGGTTTCAAAGGCCAGTTTTTCTCGGGCAATGCCATTGAGCAGGGCAAAGCGGGCGGCACAACGTCCGCCATTGCCACACATCTCGGCTTCGGAGCCGTCGGCATTGAAAAACCGCCACCCGAAATCTACCTTAGCGGAAGGCTCAATAAAAATCAAGCCATCGGCGCCGACCCCGATTTTGCGGGCACAGACGGCACGGACAAACCCGCAGCGCTCGGCTTCGGCCACCACGGGGCGGCGATGATCGATCAGGACAAAATCGTTGCCACTGCCGTGCATCTTCCAGAACGGGATATGCGCCATTAAAGATATACCTCAGTTACCGCCCCGGCCCGGCCAGGAAGGGCGGAATCTGTTCCCCCCAGATCAGGTGCTCATAGGTCTCCCGTTCCCTGATAACATAAAACTCGTCTTGATGCACTAAAATTTCCGGCAGGCGCGGTCGGGAATTGTAATTCGAACTCATGGTAAAGCCATAGGCCCCGGCGCTCATCAGGGCGACCAACTCCCCCGGCTGGAAGGCTGGCATCAGACGATCCCGGGCCAGAAAATCCCCTGATTCACAGATCGGCCCGACCAGCGAGGCCACTATTTCCGGGCGGGTTTTTTCTACCACCGGCTGCACCGCGTGGTAGGAGCCGTACAGGCTGGGACGGGCCAGGTCGTTCATGGCGGCATCGACTATAATAAAATGTTTTTCTTCGCTTTCCTTGGTATAGAGCACCTTGGTGACCAGCACCCCGGCATTACCGACAATTACCCGCCCCGGCTCCAGGATCAGGGTACAGTCCATCCCCTGTAATTCTTCCCGAATTGCCTGACCATACTCCTGTGGATGCGGCGGTGTCTCTTGATCGTACTGGATGCCCAGGCCGCCGCCGAGATCCAGGTAACGAATATGGATATTTTCCTGCTCCAGACGGCCGATCAACTCTTTGACCCGCCTTAAGGCCTCAATAAACGGCTCTAATTCGGTCAGTTGGGAGCCGATGTGGCAGTCTACCCCCACGACTTCCAGATGGGACAACTGCTGGGCCAGCCGATAGTCCTCCACCGCCCGGTCGACGTTGATGCCGAATTTATGGCGCTTTAGACCGGTGGAAATATAAGGATGAGTCTGCGGGTCAACGTCGGGATTAACCCTTAAAGCAATGCGGGCCGGTTTGCCCATTTGCCCGGCAATCTGATTGAGAGCCAGTAACTCTTGGGTTGATTCGATGTTAAACAACAGGATATCCTGCTCCAGGGCATAACGTAGCTCCTCCGGACGTTTTCCCACCCCGGAATAGACGATCTTGCCGGGATGGGCCCCAGCCTGCAAGGCCCGGTACAACTCTCCGCCCGAGACAATATCGACCCCGCCCCCCAGGTTGATGAAAATACGCAGAATGGCCAGGTTGGAATTGGACTTGGCCGAGAAACAGACCAGGTGGGGGATTCCGGCAAAGGCCGTGTCAAAGACGCCGAAATGATGGCTCAATGTGGCATGACTGTAAAGATAAAACGGGGTGCCGACCTGAGCGGCAATATTTTGCACTGCCACCTGCTCACAGAACATCTCCCCGTGCTGGTAATGGAAATGGTGCATGTTAGTTAACCAAGTTAAATGATATCCTTAATAAAGGATTTCGATGGCTTCCGAGGGCGGGCTTTCATTGGCCCGGGGGGAATTGTCCACCGCGGTGACATAGTAATAATATGTCCGACCTTTTTCCAGCGGCGCATCCACAAAATATGCTTTGGTCAGTAATTTCGGGCTGACTTGGCGAAACTCCGGCTCGGTTACCGCCCGGCGATAAACCCGGTAGCCCGCCACATCCGGTTCCGCACTTGCGGCCCAGCGCAATTCCACCCCCTGAGGGTTGGGCACCCCTACCAGATTCAGCAACGGCGCCGGGGCGGTAAGGTCTTGAGGGCGGGCCCGCTGCTCCGGGGAGTCCAGGCTCTCTATATAATCCTCTCCTACTTGGCGCACGGCTCGCACCATATAGGTGTATTCCACGTCGTTTTGCACCGCGATGTCTTGGAAATGCGGGGCCGTCAGCAATACCTGGTTGGCCAGTGAAAATTCTTCCTGGAGGGCCTGCCGATAAACTCGGTAATTGACCGCTCCCGGTACGGGCTTGCCGTCCGCCAGGCGAGTCACCGGCTCCCAGTCCAGGGTCACTAGCCGATCTCCGGCCACAGCCCGCAAACCTGTCGGGGTCTGGGGCAAGGTATCCCAATTGTGGGTTAAAATTGACGAAGCGGTTCCCAGGTTTTTTTGCCGATCATAGCCCACCACTTGGTAATAATAGCGGTTGCCGAACTCCAAATCGGTATCCTGGTAAATCACGGTTTCGCCGCGTACCTCCCCGACCTGGGGGTAGGCCAGATCAATCTCCGCCAGTTGAGTAAGCGGCGGCGGACATAGACTGGGAGGCCGGTCCAGCGGCTCATGGACCCGCAAAAGGCGGAAACCCTGAATCTCGCTTAAGGGCTGGCCCTCAATATTAACCTTGGGGATAAGCCACTGCAGTACCAGGCTGCGCCCCTGCTGGCGCACGGAAAACTCCTGCACCGCACCAGGCACCAGGGAGTCCGGCGGGATGGGCGGCATCTTCTTGCCGCAGGCCGCGATGCCGGTTCCGACCAGAATGACCAATAATGATATTGCTAAATGACGTAATGGGTGCTTGATCGGCGGCCTCATCTGTATATGTTTAGATTTTCTAATCAGCCGGTGCTAATCCCAACTCCTGCTCCACCTGGGCCAGCATCTCAGATACCCGCTCCGGGGCTGTGCCTCCCGGCGAACGCCGGCGGGCCACGGCCTGCTCCACTGTAAGCCACTTAAACAGATCGGCCTCGGCCAGGGGGGCGAACTGTTGAATTTCTGCTAACGTCAAGTCGGACAGGTCTTTCCCCTGGGACTCGGCAAAACGCACTGTCTGACCGACCTGAGCGTGGGCGGTGCGAAACGGCACCCCGCGGGTCACCAAATAGTCGGCCATATCGGTAGCAGTCAGGAAACCGCCGGTCAGCGCCGCGGCCAGGCGTTCCGGTCGTACGGTAAGATTGGCCAACACCCCGGCCATGAGCCGCACGCTGGCCTGCACCGTGTCCACCGTGTCAAATAAAGGTTCCTTGTCCTCTTGCAGATCGCGGTTATAGGCCAGCGGCAGGCCCTTTAAAGTAGTCAGCAGACCCAGCAAGTGGCCGAAGACCCGGCCGCTCTTGGCGCGGATCAATTCCGGTACATCCGGATTCTTTTTCTGGGGCATGATCGATGAGCCGGTGCAGTAAGCGTCGGCAATCTCCACAAAGCCGAATTCGGCGCTGGACCAGAGGATTAGCTCTTCGGCCAGCCGACTCAAATGCACCATGACCAAGGCGGCGCTGGCCAGAAATTCGACGATGAAGTCCCGGTCGCTGACCGCGTCCAGACTGTTGCGGGTTACGGCCGGAAAATCCAGCAATTGTGCGGTATAGGCCGGGTCAATAGGAAAAGTGGTGCCGGCCAGGGCCGCGGCTCCCAGCGGCAGAACATTAATCCGGACCAAGGTATCTTGCAGGCGGGCCTGGTCGCGGCGGAACATCTCGTCATAGGCCAGCAGGTGATGAGAGAATAAAATGGGCTGAGCCCGCTGCAGGTGGGTGTAGCCCGGCATGATCAGACCCAGGTGGCGCCGCGCCAAACAGACTCCGCTGCGCCTTAACTCTTGCAAGTCGCTGAACAACCTCTGCACCTGATCCCGCAGATAGAGACGCACATCCAGCGCCACCTGGTCGTTGCGGCTGCGAGCGGTATGCAGTTTGCGGCCCACTTCCCCGACCAAAGCAATCAGCCGCTGCTCAATGGCCATATGAATGTCTTCGGCGGCCGGGTCAAAGACGAACGCCCCGCTGTCAATCTCCTGCTGGATGGCTTCCAGGCCGCGGATGATGGTTTCC
>Ga0164318_10000538_pt1 | contig 29559 bp, 32 predicted proteins | sample GuaBasSedimGuay9_FD_113734 | JGI IMG/M metagenome (GOLD analysis project Ga0164318, IMG submission 113734) | Subseafloor sediment microbial communities from Guaymas Basin, Gulf of California, Mexico - Guay9, Core 4571-4, 0-3 cm | ecosystem: Environmental > Aquatic > Marine > Hydrothermal vents...
AACATAGCAGAACTCCCTCTGGGAGTCTTCCTGCTTTATGTAGTGGTTCATCCATGAGATAACTCCCCTTGGGTCTACCGTTTCAAATGTGGGCTGCCACTTCATTGTGCTGTCGATATCAGGCCTGTAGACGCTGTCCATAGCCTGGGTGAACATATCAGGCATGTAGTCGTCGTATCCGGAATAAACATGATCAATGCTATCGGTAACCATTCGATTCCACTGAATGGCGGGGGCCTCATCGTAACCGTAGTAAAACCAGACACTGTGAGAATCCTGGTTAAACAGAGTTTCCAGATCCTCTGCAACACTTGTCATTTCCGCTATCATTTCACTCGGACTCTTATTTGCGAGAACAGTGTCACCATTGCATGTGTAAGCGGTGGATCCAATGTAATATACAAGACCTTTCCATCCTGGTCTTGAATATGCGGAGTCGGTGTTCATTTCAAACATATGCGAATACCAGTTGGTTACCGAGGTCAGATTCCAGGGGTTAATTACTGTGAGCATTCCTGTGGTGTCACCGGAAAGAACCACTTTGGCCAGGATTGAATCGGCCTGGTAATACTGTCTGCTCAACCCGTCATAGTTGTGCCAGGAGAGCAAGCAGAAGAACTCTGTATCTATGTCTTCATAGTTTGCCTTAAGTCCGATAACAGGGATTGTGTTTGCCGGAGGATTGTCTGAAAAAGAATTAGCTGTGATTGACAAAAGACAAATAAGCAGTAAAAGTGATATTCCTGGTCGCATGGTGACCCTCCATTTCATATCTGACCTGATAACATACAGTTTACACATGAATATGGGATACAATGGGGGGGGGCGCGTCAAGGGGAAATTGTTCAGGGAATTTTGTGGCTGACTGTTTTCTGTTACTCGGGGGATACAGGGAAATGATGACTCTTACTTAAGAACCCTGCTTCCCTCATTCCAGATGGTTTCAAAGGCTTCGTCCCAGTCGTGTTCCAAACCTCTCAGCCTGGCCTTCTTCCCCATTGTTATTCTTAAATCCTCATCTTTCAGAAGAGTCAGGATTGCTTCTGCAAGGCTTGATGAATCCAGCCCTTTGCACACAATTCCTGTTTCACCGGAAACGATGATCTCCTGGGGGCCGCCTTTGTCTGTAACTATGCATGGTATACCTGATGCCTGGGCTTCCAGAACTGAATTGCCGTAGGTGTCTTTTGTTGAAGGGAAAACAAAGATATCACACGACGCGCACACCCTGGAGAAGTCTTCACCTGAAAGAGTTCCGCAGAAATAGCCGCCTTTTCCAAGAAGCATTTTTCCAAGTTCGCGTATGTAAGGGCCGTCTCCAGCAAGAAAAAGTTCAACATTTTTGAACTGCTTTCTAACCTTCAGAAAGGCATCTGCCAGAACATCGAGGTCTTTTTCCCTGGAAATTCTGCCTGTGTATAGAAGTTTAATAGAATCTCTGCTGCCTCCGAATCTTGCCATGAAATTCTCGGTTTTCCATGCAGGAGAGAACGCCTGGTGGTCTGTTCCCCTTGGAAATGCAGCCATTTTTGATCTTGGTACTCCAAGGGCTTCAAGGTCATCCATATAGAACCTGCTTGGAACCATAACAATTTCGGAGAGCGAGTATACCCAGCCGGTTCCTGCGCTTATCATGTCTGCGATACGGGAATCCTCCACAATGTCGTTTGCATGCCTGGGCCAGTCTGTGTGGTATATGGAAACGGTTGGTACTCCAAGCAGCTTTGCAATGCCCAGTGCGGCAAAACCCAGAGGACCTGGAGTTGAAATGTAGATTAGCTCGAAGTCATTCTCTTCAAAGAATCTCAGCATTTCAAGAAATGGTGGTATTGAAAACTTCTTTGTAGGGTAATCCGGAAGGCTGAATTCCTTGATAGGTTTGAAGTTAACCACCCACCCAGGAAAGGAAACAGCCTTTTCCTGACATGCCAGTATGGCGAGCTGATGATCTGATTTAACAGAGAGCATTCCGAATTTCTGAATAGTTCTTGAAACACCGTTCAGGTCTGTTATTGTGTCTGTAACCCATGCCCTTTTACCTGACCTGCGGGCTGCCGGAGATTCTGCACCAAGTTCACGGCAGATTCTGTTTACCTGATCCCGCCCTCTTTTTCTGTCCATGTAGGTCACAGGGAACGGGATGTTAAGAAGCAGGATCGGTATCATGGCTGTGAATGCCTCAAGGGCTTCGAGAACCTTGCCGGTGCTGAGCCTTGTAGCCAGAAGCTCTGATGAGCGTCTTAAAAGGCTGTTGGTAAGCCTGTTGAGAATTTCGAATGTTCTTTCCTCGATACCCTCTTTTTCAAGCTCCGGGCTACCTTTGCGGAGGTTGAGGTCTTTTCCTATTTCAATGAGTTCATCTGCGAGGAAGCTTTCCAGATCGGAACTGTTTCCCCTGGCTTTTTTCAGAATATGGTGGAACAGAAAGTCGGCTTTGTGCCACAGTGTGGGTTCCTCGGGGCCATCAGGGGAAATCGGGCTGAGGAAGTTATCTACAGCAATTGTTGCCGCTGTGGGTACACTTTTTGACATGAGGCGATCTCTGTAAAAAGAGTAAGCAATGGAATACACCGCGTAGGCCGATCTTACCGCACTGCCGTGGTCGCCGTACAGTTTGCCCGCGCCATGGGAAACCTTTTCAAGGAAATCTCTGTATGAACCGTCTGATTCGGCTTCTGTCCATGTGAGGCCAGCGAACCTGCCACAGTGGTCATCGCTGCCGGCGGTAAAGCCCCTGAAACCGTCCCCTCTGATAAGTTCTGCCATCTGAACAGAAGCAAGGTTTTCCCAAACAGCCCGGCTGCCGTTCCTGCCTTCGATCAGCATTACCCTTGAAACAATATCTTTCCACTCTTCCGGCGAAAGGTCTTCACCTGAAAAGTAAAATGGGTGGGCAAGTGAATTGATGATCTTCTCGTCAGTCATGTATTCCAGCAGCTCATACGCGTTGTCGCGGAGCTTCATGAACATTTCGTGCTGATTTTCGTTTATACCGTAAGCAAGTATGTGAACTGGTTTCTTTGATTCCGGGAGAAGAGTGCTGACCTCTTCGCTGAGGAACACGCCCGGCAAGTGCCTTATCTCAAGGACTCCCTCGATCGTGTTCACATCGGTAAGTGTAACAAGGTCCATACCGTGTTTTCTCGCCTGATAGTAGATAAGCTCCGGAGGTGTAAAACTTTCCGGTGCTTTCAAGGTGCGGAGTATCCACCGTGCAGACTGCCTTGAAGCCGAAGAGTGAACATGCAGATCACACTTTGTGTTACCCATCCGAATACATATTCCTTTCCCCTGGTGTTGTTACCCGAGATGGAAAGATACTCAGTTAACGGGATCAACAGCAATTATACCCTGGGAGCCCTCTCCCCCTGCCTGTAGAGAATCAACAACGGAAAATGTTGCCGCATCCAGCATGTAGACTTTTGCAGAACCGAATGATGTTGCATACAGGGTGTCTCCGTACACCGCAAGGTTTGTCGCTGAGAACGGGAGATCGATCCTGGTGAAATCTCCTGTTTCCGTGTATTTCACAAGCCCGCCACTTCCCCATCCGTCAGGGCTGATGTAGCTGTCGTTAACGTTGATGCTCTCCCCCGGAGCCCCTCCGCACTGAACCGCAGCGACCATTTCAAGTGTTTCAGGGTTAATTATGGTAATCTTGCCATCATCCGTGTAGGTTGTGGAATAACAGTGGATCATTCCCGAAGGCTGCAGCTTCAGCCAGTGGGTGTTTACGCCTGTATCTATCCATTTGATCAATTCCCCGGAAACGGGACTGATCACAGAAACCCCGCCGGGAGAAGACGCGTCCGGGTAGTTGGCGTGCCCAACAAACAGTTTTCCGCTGCTGTATGCAGTACCACTTGGATTTGATCGTGTGTGTATCATTCCGGTTGTTTCTGCAGACTGAATGCTGAAAACAGCAACGCTGTCTGCAAGGGAAAGAGCACTGTAGCCAGTGTCACCGGTCATGCAGAATGAATAGGGATTGCTGCCTGCGGGAAACTGAACAGTTCTTTCCGTTACCCCTGTTGTGTTGCAGGAAAATACACGAAGATCTGCGCTCAAAGAGGAAAGAACGGCAAACTGACCGTTGTCCAGTTCAACAATCTGATTCGGAGCTTCCCCTGTTGACCATGCATTTGTAATCAGAGAATCAGAAGCAATGAAGTAAGCGTCTGCATTTCCAGACAGGCCGTTGAACCACACAACAAAGGGACCCTGCGGTGTGTTGCCCTCAACAGGCCCTGCAACATCTCTGCAGGATGATGCAGTAATGACCAGTAGAATCATCGTGAAAAGGTATGTTGTTCTCATTTTACTCTCCTGTGTATTCGAATGTCAGCCGAAAAGTTCTTCCCTGTCCGGGAAAACCGTTTGTTTCCTGATAGCTTGCGTTGAAGGCATTTCTTACACCGACCTCAACTGCGGTTGTGCCGGAAAGCGGTCTTCTCAGTGTGAAGTCAGCAACAGTGTACTCAGGAAGGTATTCGGTTTGTGTTCTGTCTGTAAACCGCTTCCCCATGCCGGTCAGACCAGCTTTCAGGACAACACTCCACATTACCTGTGTTTCAGCATCCACACCCCATGTGTATTCAGGTCTGTAAGGCAGAAGCATTCCGTCTCTTGGGGTGTTTTCCGTTTCATCTGTTGCGATTATCCAGGAAACTGTACTTCTGAGAAAGGTAGATCCTGTGTTGAAACCAGTAGAGAACTCAATTCCTCTGGACAAGGATGAAGAGACATTTGACGGGCTCCATACACCTGTTTCACCGGGAAGCCATGTGATAAGATTGCGGGAATCTGTAAGAAACATACACACTTCAGAGAACACCAGTGTTGTGTTCAGCTTCAACCCGGCCTCTGCCCCTGTGGAGCGTTCGCTGCGCAGATCGGGATTACCTGAAACGTAACCGTCTGCCGGCCAGTAGAGGTCGTTTACCGTGGGTATACGGTAATCTGTAAAAACCGAAGTATGAGCGGTAAAGCCGGTAGTGAACAACTGTTCCGCCACAGTAATTCTTCCAGAATAATGCGGTGTTCCGTTATCTTCAACCATACACCCGAGATTTCCCTGGAAAATGCCGGTTTTCCCTGAAGCATTGAGTGTTCCAGATACAATTGAGTGGTTGTCAGTAGCGGTGCTGTTAAGCCATGTACTGTTAAGGCAGCCTTTGACTGTTACAGGTCCGTTCCACACTGCAGATGCTCCGGCTCTCTGATCTTCGTGGGTATCGTCAGCAGAGAACGGAGCTGTCTGAAGGTATTTCATCCTGCCGGCTCCCCCGTTTATGCTGAACTCAAATTGTCCTTCTGAAACAGTTGACCAGCACTCTATCTGGTGCTGTTCTCTGTTGCCTTCTGTTTCAGCCGACCACTGGGGTCCTTCAATATCACCGGCAGCTGCAGCACCAAGAAATCCATACCTTACATTGCTGTATCTCCCCGTAGCAAGAAGAGTTGTACTGTATCCAACTGTACCGCCATTACCTGTGTTTCTTCTTAGTGATACGGCGTAACCTCTGAACTTTCCAGCAAAGTACACGCTCCCGCTCGAAAGAGAAGTAGCTGTAAAGGCAAGCGGCTGCGAAGAAAGAGGAGGCAGATAATTTATAGAACCTGCGCTTCCTGAACTTCCGTTCACTCCTGAAGCACCACCTCTTGAAATCTCAACTGAAGAAAAAACTGCGGGGTCAAATAGACCTGTAGGCAGACCGTCACGGGCAGAGGTTATGGAAACGCCATTAACCATCTGATCTGTCTGGGAAGGATCTCCTCCACGCATGGATATGGACACAACAGGCATTGAACCGCCGTATTCCCTTACAACTACCCCCGTGACTTTTCCGTTCAGTGATTCCATGCCCTCGGTGGAAAGCTCTGCCAGCTCATCTTTCAGAAGAACGACTGTGGAGGGAACTGCGTTGACAAGAGAACCTCTGGTTGCCGTAACCTGTATGCATTCACCTGTTTCGAACACAGATTCAGCAAGTTTTACTGATTCTCCATTCTCAGGCTGCACACCAGTCCAGTCTGCAAAACCTGTGGCATGAACGGTGATTGTGTCCGGTTCTGATCCTGTAAAGCTGTAGTAGCCCTCTCTGTCGGTGAAGCCGAACCATGACCCTGAGCTGCCTATCCATGCCCCTGGTATTGGATAACCGTCTGTCTGTTGAACGAAAAATCCTGCGGCTGCAAGAACTATGTACAGCAAAAGATCCCGCCTTTCACGGAATGAGTGAAAGTCGCGGGACATCACTTTGCCACTTCGTACATAAGCGGTACCAGGCGGCATGATGCGCGGCACAGTGTCTGACTTCCGGAAAGCTTCCGGTTACAGTGGCGCTACCGTGGCGGAATCTCACCGCACTTCCTGCGCCCGCGACCCCGGTACTATACGAAAAAAGGGCCCCCACCGAAAGGAAGCCCTGTGATAATCTAAATCAGTTTCAGTCTATAAGAGAACCGATGATAATTTCTGTCTGGTCTGTGGCAAGAGCCATAATTTCTCTTACTTTACCGCCAAAAACACTGCTCATAAGGCCGGTGTTCATTCTTGAAATAATCACTTTGCCGTCAGAAGTCTCGTAAACAGCCACTCTGCAGGGCATCATGGAAGATACTATTCTGTTGTTATCACCTGTAAGAATCTCACCGGCAAGGTCTACATTGCAGAGTTCAATAACCGTTACTTTGTCCACATCGTAGCCACCGCGGACGACTGAATTATGAATTTCATGTGTTGCAGGCACTTTCCAGCCGTTCTCCTCGGCATTAGCTATAATTGTTTCAACAGTTTCATCGAAAGACATACTGCTCTCAGACTCATTGATCATGGCAGAAGGCGCACCAAGAAACCCGAACAATCCTGTAAGAATTATGCCCAGCACAAGACCACCAATACCGAAAATGATGTTTTTCTTCATTCTAGTTTTCCTTTCCCTTTGTAACAGGTTCTGCCCCGGCCACTCTGGCCGAAACACTGTCTTCTATTCTCCACGCTCTGTATCCATTTTGTTTCAGCACAGCCACGGCTCTGTCTGCAATATCACAGAATCTGTCACGGCAGTAAGCAATTACCGGTGTTCCCTCAGGAATGATATTCATGTTCTCTTCAAAGTTTTCAAAGGGCACCGATACAGCGCCGGGTATGTGTGCTTCCAGGTACTCCTCCTCCGGTCGTACATCTATCAGAAGTGCATTGGCTGGTGTTGTCTCCCTGTGGGGAATTCTTCTGTTTTTACGGAGCTGGTCCAGGTAAGCAGCCATTTCCGGAAAAATGCTCTCTGACAGCAGTTTCATGTGTTCGATAAAGGTGACAATATCTTTTCCTGCAACTGAATAGATAACAAATCTTCCATCTTTCCTGGAAACTACGAAACTGTCCCTCTTTAATTTTTGAAGGTGATGAGATACTGTTCTTACAGGAAGACCTGTAGACTCGGAAAGAGCCTCTACAGACCTTTCAGCCTGACACAGCGCATCTACTATGCGTATCCGTTCAGGTGATTCTACAAGCTTTCCTATTCTCGCAAGGCACTCATAGAAACGAACTCGTTCCACAGCAATCCCTTCAGTACACAGTAACATTCCTAAGTACGTTGGAATATAAATACGGTCACGTGTTAGTCAACTTTTTCAAAATGCACAGGGAGTTATCTTTCGTTCCAGAAGTCTTTTCTGTAGTTTTCTCCCCTGGCAATAGACAGAGCCTGGGCGATTGAGTGATCCATATTGTTGTACCAGAAGCTGCCACATCGACCTGTAAGAACCAGTCCTTCAGGCGATTTGATTGATGATAGCCTCTGTTTGTAGTCCAGTGAGTAAACAGGATAGGTTTCAGGAATTCTTCGCCAGTCAATGAATTGAATATCATCTCCCCTGACTGCTCCAACGGCTTTGAGATCGTGGACAAGCCTGTCCTTTATGCTCTCGGGGTTTTTCCAGATCTCAGAATCGGAGCTGCAGGTGATCTCGGCAATAACACTGTCTTTGCCGCGTGGAACACAGTCTGCCCTGAAATTTCGCGGTATGGTCAATCTGCTGAAGATCAGATCATCCTGGCCGAAGTAACACCACTGATAGTCGTTACCTGGAATTTCCGACTTCAGTGAAATATTTGCAAGCAGCGTATTTATAAAAGTCAAACCGCTCTCCGGGTAAAGAATTGTAACAGGAGCTGTCCAGTACACCATTTCTGCAGGAATGATTTCACCGCTATCCAGTTCAACGCCGGTTACGGCTCCATTATCCTCAACAATACCGGTTGCATCTGTATTGAATCTGAATACACCGCCAGCCTGTTCTATCCGACTGCGCTGCAGGTTGCAGAAAGTCTGTATTCCACCTGTGGAAGGATAGTAGAATTTAGTCTCCACAGGTTTAGGAAGAAGCATACCCTTAAGAAGGGAAAGCAGAGAGTCCGCTTTTACTCTCTTGTCTATAACAGCCCTGTTTACACCAGCCTGAGCCCAGTCAACGTGAAGCTTTTCCGCATCTGTTCCTGTAAACTTCTTTGTGTAACCGGAAAAGAAGAAATCGTAGAGGTTGTTACCGTACCTCGATCGTATAAAGTCTGCAAAACTGCGTATTTCCGGTATCTCGGGCTTGTTGAAAAGATCTGTAAAGCTTCTCCACAGAACAGGCAGCGGAAGTCCGAGAACAGAGACCAGAGTTAGAGGCCAGTTTCTGTATCTGCCCGCCATGTGAACGCTGCTCTTGCGACTTATCCGAACATAGTTGTCTGCCAGAATCTCCCTCAGATAAGAATCTACCTCTTCGTTTGCCGTGTGGAAGCGGTGCGGTCCTATATCGAAGTCATAACCATCTACTGAAAATGTTCTTGCCAGTCCTCCCGGGGCATCAGCTGTCTCAATCACTGTTATATCGGCATTTGCTTCTGTGCCTGATGCGAGAATGCGTTCGGCAAGGGTGAGCCCTGAAACACCGGCTCCAACTATGACAGTTTTCAAATACTACCCTTTCTTCCTGAAAGCGCCAGAACGGCGGCTCCGCATAACATTAGCAAAACAGCCATGGAAAGCCATAGCAGATGCACGCTGAACCCGGCTTCAACAACAGAGAGCCCTCCCGGCAGAACACCTGAAACACCTGCCAGGGCGAAACCAGCCACCCACCCGGTCTCAACTGTTCCAAGACTGAGAAGCCCGTGAACGGGCAGAGCCATTGTAAGGTCGGTGATTGCGCTGGCTGTAAATATCTGCCACATTGGAACACCGTTTACTCCAACAGAGCGGAGCAGAGCGTAGAACATGAACAGCTTCACTGTCCACCCGGCGATACTCAGGGTCAGTGCGGTAAACACCTGTGTTTTCCTTCCTGAAGTAATCTCTGTGGCCTGTGTCATTTCCTTCCATACCTGAAAAACCCTGCCGTTTCCAAATATCCGGTTAACAGGTTTCAAAAATACGGATAGAATCACAGGTAGAAAAAACAGGGAAACTACTCCGACAACAGAAGCGGAAGCAGCTATGTAGACAATGGGACCGGAAAGACCTGCGATGAAACTGCATGAAACCACGAATCCCATGGCTATTACATCCATCAGTTTCGCAAGAATCACTGTGGCAGCTCCGCTTCCCAGAGGTATTGATGCATATCTCTTAAACAGCCCCACCAGAGCCACATCAGACAGACGAACAGGAAGAATATGCCCCAGACCGACATGAACTGCCGTGAGCGGAATAGATTGTTTCAGCCCTATTTTATGGTCCCAGGAGAGAACCTGCCATCGCAGTGCTCTGACAACCTGTGTTGAGGCAAACAGACCAAGTGAAACCGTCAGCCACACAACATCTGCTTCACCTGCAGCGGCAAGTATCCTTGAAACAGACTGCTTCAGAGAACCGGACTGCATTAGAAGAAAATATGTAAGTGCAATGCCTGTAATAAGAAAGGCAATCATCCTTGCATTTCGCATGCGTTTGGTCAAATATTCCTCCTGATTGAAATCAGGAGGTAATATAGACTATGACGGACACGGCAATAAGCGTAAAGGGTATTTCCAAGCGTTTCGGAAGAACCGTCGCTCTGGCAGAAGGATTCAGTATCGATGTTCAGAAAGGACAGTCTCTTGCGATCCTCGGAGCCAACGGGGCTGGGAAAACAACACTTATGCGGGCGATCCTGGGGCTTGCAGTTCCCGATACCGGAACCATAAGTCTCTACGGTCTTCCCCCTTCTGACCCCCGTTCAAGAGCTGGAGTTAGATACCTTCCGGAGAGAATATCCTTTCCAAAATGGGCAACCCCCATTCAGATGTACCGTCAGTTCGAAAGAGTTCGTCATGAAGGCCGGGAAATTGACTTCATACACAGGGCGGAGAGCCTTTCCTGCGGAGACCTGCTTAACAGAAAACTGGGCAAAATGTCCAAGGGCCAGAGACAGCGTATAGCAGTTGCCCTGATGACAAGCGGAAAACCCGGTACTGTTTTTCTTGACGAGCCATCTTCGGGGCTTGATCCTGCTGGAAGAATGCTGGTGAGAAGCACAGTTGCTGAACTTGTAGACCAGGGCTCTACCGTAATACTGAACAGCCACCTTCTGGGAGAGGTGGAACAGGTGTGCGACTGGGCCTCCTTCATACACAACGGCACGCTGGTTGCCCACAACCGCCTGGATGACCTTTCCAGGTTCAAGGGGAATGTAATTATAGAGACCCCTGAACCGGAAGACTTGAAGGAATTTCTTGGCGGAGCAGGAATTGTGAAGGAAAAATTTCTAACCTATCCCCTTCCTGAAGAAAGTGAATTCCCGAAGCTTGTAGAAAGAGTTGCTGGGAGCGGTGTTGAATTTACGGGAATACAGCTCCACAGGGAATCTCTTGAAGATATATTCATGCGGATCATGGAGGGAGAGACAGATGTTTCTTAATGCACTGGAACACATGGCTCGCAGAAAACTGCTTCTGATAGTTGGAATTCTTTCTGTTGGGTTTCTTCTTCTTTACTGGCACGGAATCGCCTCTGCAGATCCTCAGTCCATGAGAACTGACGGTGATCTTCCTGCCACCGACGCAGATATAGCCTACGCGGCACTTTCGATAGCAGGGTCAATGCTTTCTGTAATGGTATGGGGACTCACAATAATACTGGGCGCCAGTATTCTTCCAGACGAACTGGATGCAGGTAGAATGTCTATCTGGGCAGCCCTGCCTCAGTCGAGGTTCAAGGTTTATGCATCAACGGCACTGGCACCTCTTCTGGTTTCTGTGATTATCGGATACCTTCTGTTTGGCCTCACTGCTGTTATAACATCTTTCTACGCTCCGTTCACCCCCTCCAGCATACCGCTGGCAGTGGTGAGCATGCCTGTATGGCTCTCTGCGACATGGGCTTTTGTTATTCTGTTTTCAATGATTGTCGGAAAGATACCTGCAATGCTTATTACCTTCATTCTTGAGGGTTTTGCTGTGGGTATGGGAAATCTGTTCGAACTGGGCAAAGGAGTGGAAGAGCTTCATGAGGCCGGCATCTACACAGTTGCCAGGGTTGTTACCTTCGTGCTTCCATTTGAGAGAGGTTACAGATCACTGCAGATGGGGCTTCTTCCCAAAGCTACCATTCTTGAAAGGGCTCTGGCGTTTCTGGGGTACGGTGGAGACCTTCCGGCGTGGGAAGTTATCTATCCGGCTGTCTGGGCAGCGGTTCTGTTTTTCCTCGGCTACAGAGTATTCCTGCACAAGGATCTGTAACTATGAAAATTACATACAGTTCAATTGGCGTAATACATTCTCCGTACAGTGATATGGCACCCTTTCAGGCAGTGGAAGACGATGACAGCGGCGAGTTTATACTTGAACTGGACGAAAAATATGCTGCAGGCCTGAACGGTCTTGAGAAGTTCAAATACATAATAGTTCTGTTTCACATCGACAGAGCCAGAGGTTACAACGGTTCCAACCTCGCTCACCCGCCCGGTATGAACGGCGGAACAACAGGGCTGTTTGCATCAAGATCTCCCAACAGGCCCAACACAATAGGTCTGGACGTTGCCAGAATACTTAAGGTACAGGGGAACAAAGTTTACACATCAGGACTCAGTGCCCTGGACGGTACACCTCTGCTGGATGTTAAACCCTACATTGAATCGGATCGAAAGAATTCCGGTGAAATACCTGCTTCCAGGTTCTGAAACTACCGTACCCCTGAAGAGAGAATGGGACTGAGTTCATTTCTCAGTGCAGGGTTCAGTGACACAGCCTTCTCAGCTGCTTCAACGGCATCTTCCCGGTACCCGTAGTTCCACAGGACAGCGGCTATGTTTTTCCAGGCAGTAGGAGATTCCGGAGCAATCTCAAGTGCCAGCCCGAACTCAGTAAGAGCATCGTGGAACCCCCCACCGGATGAGGCTATACATGCTCCTCTCACAGAATGTATATCGGCCCCGGTATACCCCTGTTCTTCTGCTTTGCGAAGGTTTTCAAACGCAAGTTCAAAGCTGCCGTTTCCAAGCTGCTTTTCCGCAACCAGAACCTCTGTAAGTCCTGGTCTGACACTGCCGGGATAGCTGTAAAACAGGGAGAGTACGATTATGAGCAAAGCTGATACCAGTGCAGTTCTCCTTCTGAAGTATGGAACGGAAAATGCAAAAGCAGGCAGGAATATGGATCGGTGCCTCACAGAAGGAAAAAACAGGAAAGCGGCAAGTATACCTGTAACTATCAGTGCTGTTGCCGTATTCTTCCTGAAACCGGAAACACCGAAGGCAAGAAACAGCAGTGTTACCGGCAGGAACAATGTAAGTACCGTTGATAGAATCAGCCGGGGAGCTTCTATGTTGCGGCCGGGTCCAGGTATCTGAAAGAAAGCGGCTGCTTTTTGAAATCCTCTACCCACCCAGCCGGGGAAGTCCTCTGTCAAAGCAGTGACTACATTATCTGTAAAGGAATTATCTCCCATCAGCTGTTCAAATTCCAGCCCGGGAGGAGTTTCAAGCAGATCCCACGAGGAACCTATCCACATATTAAGCGGACCGTTGCCACCTGGGGCAAACTGTCCTCCTGAGGCAAAGTTCAAAGCGGATACAGGTACGACGGCTGCAAGTATTCCACCTGCGGTGAGAAGGTACTTCCTGAACGGACGCAGGAAAAACAGCGATACTGGAACAAAAAGAAGAACTTCTCCCCTGAACAGTGCAGCACACCCAATAAACCACCCGGTAAGCAGCGGATACTTTTTACCTGATATCACAGCAATGCTGAGAAGAGCTGCAGCAGGAGCTGCCGGAAGCACCTGAAGCCCGCTGAAAGCAAGTGTGGGCTCAACTGCCATGGCGCCGGCAAGAAGCGCATTGCCTGTACTCCTTTTCCGAAAAAAGAACAGGGCAACACCAGGAACAAGAGAGAGTGTGCTGAAGATCACTCTCAGCACTCCTGTGTTTTCAGAGAGTCCCGCTATGAGATATGTGCCAGGAGGTCTTTCAAAAGGAGGGGAATCTCCTTCAGCATAAGTAATTTCATCGACATGCAGCCCCAGGCCGAAGAACCAGTCCAGCTGGTTGACCGCAGTGAATCTGAGAACTATCCCCACAACAAGCAGGGATAAAAATATTAGGGACTCTTTTTTCATCTTGTTAATATTCCATTTTCAAGCTGTACACCTGTGTAATTCCTTGCAACAACTCCATCTCTGCTCCAGTTGAGAGAAGGTGCCACTTCTATCCAGTTACCATCTGCAGGTGCCAGTACACCGCTGACCGTTATCTCCGCAGGCTGAGTGAGGTCGAACAGATCAGACTGCTGAACAGACAAAGGATAAAAATATATCCCCGAACCGCGAAACCACTCCGACACAGCTAAAACAACCTCGTCATCATCCAGGCCCGCAAGTTTTCTTCTCAGCTCACGGTCAAAACCGCCTTCTGTGCACACGGTAACAGTAAAAGTACCGTCATCCGGAGAAATATTCCAGTCTTCTGAACCAGTATCAGATTCTTCTACCGGAGGCATTTCCGCAAGTATTCCTCCTGGCAGCAGAAGCCACAGTGTATCTGCCGCATCGATCCATCCTGCCGGCGACAGGTATTCCGATGGTTCTTCGAGCTCTCCGTCTACAAGAATAAATGACCTGTAAAAACCCAGAGGCGAGGGAACCAGTGGAAGAATGTCCGTAGCGGGAATAACAGGTGCGTCGATACCCATGACCCTGCACATAGCGGAAAGAAGTGTTGCGGCCTCAGCTGGTGTTGCCCTCCTGGAGTCGAGTATTTCCTGCAGTGAACGAACGGCAAATCCGGCATCACCTCCCGGGAACGGTAGCAGCTGAAGTGATTCAGTAATAAGAACCCTTCCCCTTGAAACCCTCATTCTTGGCAGGGCACCTGCTGCGCCGGCTTCAATAGCCGCCTCTCTGAGGTCCGGCGGGGTTTCCGCCGATGAAATCCATGAATCCTTAAGAAGAATATTCTGAACTTCACCCCAGTCTGAAGCTGTGGAAAGCCAGAGTTCCTTGAAGTCTTCGTTTATTGAAGTGAAAATCCTTGTGTTTCCGTGTGTGTTCTCACAAAAACCCTCATAACCGGCATTTAGACCATCCACATCAGGACATCTGACTGTGATTGTGTCAGGCTCTTCCCCGGCTATGTATGTATAGAACAGGCCACTGTGTGACAATGTTCCGCTTTCACGGATAAGAAATGTCCACTCCATGGACATTCCGGGTCTCAGACCGGGAAAAGCCACCACAGCCGCAAGCGGCCACCCTGTGCCGCCTGTAAGCGTGTCTACAGCCCACTCCGGCAGTTCTCTGGGGTGTCCCGGGAAACCGTAGGAGGTATTTAGAACCTCAACATCCATGTAAGCTGGATCGAAGTCTCTTGTGACCCTCAGAAACCTGCCGTCGTCTCCCGCTGTTGCTCTGTATCTTACCGTTGTTTCCTTTACTGATCCGTTCCATTCAATGTTCACATCCACAGAGGTATATCTGGAAGGAATCGCAATGAGTCCGGCGATAAGAAGGGCAACCATCACAATAACCTCACAGTTCTGGAAGTTGTGCCCGACCGCAGAAGAAGTGTTTCCAGTATATCCGCATTCGTGTTCGTAATGTCTGCGGTTTCCGTGTAAACAAGCCTGCCGTAGAGATACTTCATCTCACATGAATACCCGCTTCGGCTAACTGAATCCGGAAGCATTGTTTCAACTGGCGGCACAACCAGGGAAACGGTCAGAATCTCTGCCGCAGGTGCATCTATTACAAAAGAGTCCGGGGGACAAGGCAAAAGCATGGAAGCGGAACGTGTGCCGTGAAGAGAGATTTCCCGAAGGCCCGGAAGAAGAAGCAATTCATCGTTTCTGTACACTTTCCATCTGCCGGAAACGGTGACCTGTTTGCCGTTGAAGGAAACCGAATCGCAACTTACAGCGCCGAAGAACCTTCTAAACATTTCATTTCTGTTCGAAGGTGACGTCTGTGTAAACAGTGTGGTTATCAGCTCCATCGGAGCTCCGCTGGCGGAAGCGTTGATCTCACCGGTTATAACATTCTCATCCAGATTGAGTTCACCTGTCAGGCCTATCTTCAGAGTATCGTTCCACCCGGTCATAGGAATGGTGTGAAGATCTGTTCCACCAGGCACCAGAGGCAAGTAGCTGCACCCCCGAAGGCCAAAACTGAAGCCAGCACCAGGTGGCAGCCCTGAAGGTGTGGGGTCGAGCACCGTCCAGCCAGTGTCCGGCGGAACTCTGTACACTGTAATCATATGATCGAATGTTCTGGCATCAACAAGAGGTGGAGTTTCCCCTATTGTGGATGCAAGGGCTGGATACGCCTGGTATCCCGCCTTTCTCAGTAGCCAGGTAAGCAGAATCGCCCTGTCCCTGCATACGCCGGAGCCGTCTGTAAGGGTTTCCTCAGGAGACCTTGGAGACCAGCCTGGCCATACACCTGAGTCTGCTCCGGTGTAGTTGATGTTTTCGGCGACCCAGGTCCTTAATCTGCCAGGATCAGAGCCGCACTCAAGTACGATTTCGTCAAGTCTCGAGCAGTTGGAGTGTTCAGGAATATCCAGTGCCTCAGAGGCTTCAGCAGACAGTCTGGCAGGATTCCCCGTAGCCACAGATACCGTGTGGGTGTGGTATGCCGCAAGAACATGAGAAGGTAGAGGCGAAAGGTTCCTGAATTCCCAGAAACTGCCGGTTTCTGTTGAGTAGAGCTCTACCTGAGGCTGGTTGTACAGTCTGAAAACCGATCTGACAACACTGTCCTGAAGCTGCGGGGAAAATGAATAGCTGTAGACATCTGACAGCGGCAGTGAATGTATCCTTCTGACAATGTCTACCTTTACGGTGTCTCCTACCTCCAGGCCGGGAACAGCAACAATTGTCTCTCTCAGTGAAGACTCCAGTCTGTTTGTACTTGTAAGAATCCGGTGGGGACCGGTGGACACAGAGGCTTCTGCACTTCCCCTTCCCCCGCGCCAGTGTTCAACTTCAGCCTGAACAACTTCAATGTCTTCCATGCCCTCCCTGAAGGCCACGCTGATTGTGGAAAATCTCTGAACTCCCCTGCCGGTCAGTGGAACAATTACCGCAATGGTTTCTTCCGTAACAGTTCCATTTTCCTCGAATGTCACGGTTACAGAGTGAAGCAGGTGTACTGCATCCGGAGAGCCAGTGAGCAGCGTAAGTATCAGGACTGCCGCAAACACCATTGTCTCAAATCGTTTGCATAAGAAGAAGCCGATCGGAATGTTGTCAGAAGGGTGAGGCTAACATGTCCGCTTAGCAGGGCGTGAACATCTGTTCCGGACTGTTCTCTTACAGACTGCATTTCGTAGTGGCCATAACTGTAAGATTCTCCATCTTCACTGCGCATAAACGGAATTTCAGAGGCAAAACTTCCAGTCACCGTCATCCTGTACCCGCGACACTCCCCAGCCGGAACGTTGATGTTAAGCAGGGTTCCAGGTTCCAGCATTGTGTGCAGTTTCTGGTCTATTACTTTTCTTATCACCTTTGACGACTGTTCAAAGTCCGGGGATGACGAATACTCCTGACTGATGGCAATGGCGGGGATTTTCCAGAAAGCTGCCTCTGTTGCCGCTGCCACTGTTCCGGAGTACCAGGTGTTGTTGGCAACATTGGCACCGGGGTTGATCCCGGAAATAACGAGATCAGGTCTCGTGTCGCCTGCCAGCTCACAAAGTGCGAGTTTGACACAGTCCACCGGTGTACCCTCCACAGAAAAACGCATGGGCCCGTGTGTTCTTACTGTGAGAGGAGAGTAGAGATTCAGAGACATACTTGCACCGCTGTGGTGATGAAATGGTGCAACTGTAATGGTTTCGTGGTGTGAGAGAGTATCTTCCAGAACCCTCAGGCCGGGTTCATCAAACCCGTCATCATTGACAAGAAGGATTTTCACAGGTCAGAGTGATCGGGAAAGTGAAAACCTGTGTGCTGTTCCAAGAGAATAGTCTCCGGGAACGAGCGCATAGTCAAGGGTCCAGCCTTTTGCTGTAATGCCGGCTCCTGCAGTAAGACCACCGCTGTTGTCGTTGAACTTCCAGCCGCCCCTGAGCGAGACCATGCTGATCGGAGAGTATTCCAGACCAGCACCTGCCCTTGTTTTGTTGTCAAGCGGCCTCATAACCTGACCTGAAACAGAAACAGTGCCCAGCGGCAGATCGTGGTTCCATCTTGAGGCAAACACCCATGTTCTTGGAAGCCGGTACTCAGTTTCATCCATGGTAACCGACGGTCCGGAATGAAGATATGCGGCAGCAAAAACCAGCGAAGAGTGAGGATGGTAGTTAAAGCCTATGTCCACTGCCCAGCCGCTGGAGGTCTCAAGCCATATTTTTTCGTGTATAACCTTGAGGCCGGCACCGATGTCAAACCTTCCAAGCCGCACTGCAACTGCACCATTTACAGACAGGTCTGAAGCACTGAATGTATCCAGAGGATCAGAAGTGGGGGTTTCTCTGTACTCAATACCATCTGTAAACACAGACCGCAGAGCCAGAGACCCGGTAACAACGCTTCCCATACCGGACACTGCTGTGAGATAGTTCTGAACAGTCGATCCGTACCACTGGTTGTAACCTGCTGAAACACTGGACTCTGCCCCGGCAAGAAGAGCAGGGTTGGAAAAAACCGCAAGCTCACTGCCGTTAACAGCACCTGTGCCGCCTAAAGCCGCTACCCTGGCACCTACATCCATTTTCAGAAACGGATACATGCCAAGCCCGGCATCTCTGTAAACACCTGCCGTGCAGAAGCCGGCAAGAACAAGAAGTATCGTCAGCGTTATTCTCATACAAACCCCTATACACCGGACTGAACCCGGGGTTCCCGAAGACTGTTCAACATGACCACTGCACCGGGAATTATATTACCTGCTATCCTGAAAGGACAAAGATAATGAAAACCCTGGCCATCAGTGATTCCAGTCAGTCGGGCTATGTGAACATGGCTGTTGATCTGTGTTCCATGAGGATGGTCCAGGATGGTATTGCAGATATAATTTTTAGAACCTACACCTGGGATCCCCACTGCCTGTCAATCGGTCGTTTTCAAAAAGCAAACAGGGAAGCGGATATCAAAAGACTGCTTGAAGACGGGTTTCACATTGTGAGAAGACCCACAGGAGGCAGAGCTGTGTGGCACGGGCACGAGCTCACATACTCTGTGGTCGCGAGAACAGACCATCCTCTTGTAAGCGGCACTATTTCGGAAAGTCTTGAAAAGGTGGCTGCCATACTTACAGACGGGTTGAAAGCATCAGGTGTTCCCGCTGTTCTCAATGCGAAAAGCAGGGAACTGTCTGAAGCAGGAAGAAAATACAACCCTTGTTTCACCTCCCACGGAAGATCTGAGATAATGACACCTGACGGGAAAAAACTGGTTGGAAGCGCTCAGGCCAGGAGCCGCGGCGTTTTCATAGAACACGGATCCATCATCTTCACAAACCAGCAGACAATGGCTGTAGACTACCTTCCCCGCGAAGCATCCTCATCACTGAAGGAAAAGATGCGCGGGCTTCTTGTGAACGGTGTTGGAACTGTTCTGGACTACGCGCCGGATCTTACAACGGAAGCTCTCGCAGACAGTCTCCACAGACAGTTTTCTGTACACTGCGGAGAAACCCCGGATGAACTATTCTCACAAGACCTTCCGTACCTTGAAGAAACAATTGCAGAAAGGCATCAGATAATTGAAAGTTACTAAAAAACCCCCGTGGCTTAAAATGCCTACTATCGGCAACAGGTATGCCGGAGAAGTTCGCAAAATACTTACATCCATGAATCTGAACACTGTGTGTGATGAAGCCAGATGCCCGAACAGAGGCCACTGCTACGAAAGAGGTACGGCAACCTTTCTTATCCTGGGCTCTGTGTGTACAAGAAACTGTGCCTACTGTGCTATAGAAAAGAATTCCCCCGTTCCCCCGCCGCCTGACCCAGACGAACCTGAGAGGGTTGCAGAAGCTTCAGCGGCGATGAATCTCAAGTACGTGGTTGTTACCTCTGTAACCAGAGATGATCTTCCAGACGGAGGTGCCGGACACTTCGCGGAAACAGTGAATCAACTCAGAAACAGAATACCCGGTGTGCAGGTTGAAGTTCTCACCCCCGATTTCAGGGGCAGCCAGTCCTCCCTTGAGGTAATGGCACAGTGCAGACCGGACGTGTTCAACCACAACCTGGAAACGGTGAGAAGGCTCTTCCCGCTTCTTCGCCCAATTGCCTCATATGACCAGTCTCTTGATGTTCTCAAAAGATTTTCAGAGCTTGCTCCCGGTATTCCCACAAAAAGCGGCATAATGGTGGGACTGGGCGAGAATGCAGGTGATGTGGAGGAAGCCCTTGCGGATCTAAGAGAAAACGGAGTATCTCTGCTCACAATCGGACAATACCTGCAACCCACATCAAAACACATTCCCGTAGACAGATACGTTGAGCCTGAAGAGTTCGAAAACTGGGAGCAGATGGCTCTTTCCATGGGTTTCAGGGGTGTCGCCAGCGGTCCCCTTGTGAGAAGTTCTTTCCATGCGGACCTCCTGGCACAGAACGGATACGATGGCTGAAAACCCGATTCCCTTCTACACCCATGGGTTCACCATGGCCCCAATGGCAGGTGTTACCGATTCTGCATTCAGAAGGATCTGCATACAACTTGGAGCCACCTGTCTGGTAACGGAAATGGTAACAGCTGCAGGTCTGTCACGAAAAAGTGTAAAAACAAAATCAATGCTGAAATTCCATCAGGACGAAAAACCAATCGGTGTTCAGCTTTTCGGGGCAAAACCTGAAGACTTTGCAAGGGCCTCTGCCCTTGTTTCCCCCCTGGGCTTCTCATTTATCGATATAAACGCCGGATGCCCTGTAAAGAGGGTTCTCAGAAGCGGTAGCGGCAGTGCACTTCTCGGTGATATACCCAGGCTGCTTGAGATAGTGAGAGTAACAAAGCAGAACACAGATCTTCCTGTAACTGTGAAGATCAGGCTTGGTCTCACAAGGGAGAATCCTGTTCCGGACAATATAGGAGAACTTGTTGCTGAAGCCGGTGCCTGTGCACTTGCCGTGCATGGCAGGTTCAGAACAGACTTTTTTGCAGGTGAAGCAGACAGAAAAAGAATGAAACAGATCTCAGAGCTGTCTCCCCTTCCCGTAATAGCAAACGGGGACTCAACTTCTGTGGAGGCTGCGCTGAAGCTGAGAGACGACACCGGGTCCACAGGACTTCTTGTGGGAAGAGGCGCATGGGGAAACCCGTGGATATTCAGAGGGCTTAACGGCGGGAACCCCCACCCGGAACCCGGCGAGCTTCACGACACCATTATGAACCAGTTGCTGATGATGATGGAGTACATTCCCTCCCCTCAGGTCTTTCACATCTTCAGGGGCCACCTTGTGCAGTACTTCAGGGGTTTCTACGGAGCAGCAGAGATAAGAAACAGAGCTGTACGAACACAGTCTCTCCGGGAGGTGGACATGCTTGCAGCAGAAGCTGATATTGCAATGCACACCGCCGTGGAGGAATGATGAAAACCTTGATACTCACCGCTGCCGTTATAATGACTGCAGGATGTACGAAGACAACTGTGGTTCAGTCACGGTACATAATACAGCCGGACACGCAGAGTTCTCAGTGCCGGTACACATGGCAGCACGGAGACTACTGGGAATTTCTGGCATGGGCGCTTCTCGATGACATCCCCTCTGCAGATGTTCTTGCCTTAACAGCGGGTTACCTGCCTGAAGTCCTTCCTGCACCGGGAACTGAGATACTTATTCCCCTTTCTGAAGACCTTGAGCAGGCAGCGATAAACAGAATGGATGCGGCAAGGCTGGTAAGGGCGGCCACGGAACTGAGGGAAACGGATCGTGACGGCTGTATGCAGCTGCTTCGCCAGGCGGAAGAAAAAGATCCGTCGTGGTCGGTACCGGTTGCCGATATCACAGTTCTGCTTCTTGAAGACGGGAAGACAGATCAGGCTCTTGAACTTCTGGATCCCATGTGTCACAAGAACATTCCAGCTCTTATTCTTGCAGGTATCGACTGGCGCAACGGAAACACAGAGGGGGCGTTAAGACACCTGTCAGAGGCCATGGCAACAAACAATCCCAGACCGGAAGTGCTTGCTGCAACAGGCATCGCACTGGCCGTAACCGGAGAGCGTGAGCAGGCCGGGAACAACATCCGCCAGCTCCTGGAAAACCCGGATGCTCCTTCTGAATTACGGGTTCTTGTTATGCGTTACGCACTGATGCTTGCAGACAGCCAGTAGCAGTTAGAGTTTTTTTCTTCTCGAAGGTGTTTCTTTTCTGAAAACATCACTCCGCAGCACTCCGTACCGGTCAATACAAACCCTTTTTGTAAGTACAATGGTAAGGACAACACTTGCTATGGTGCTTGTAACAATACCAATCATGATGATGATCTGATATTTTATAGCCACTTCAGGGCTGGCTCCACCTAGAATAACCCCTGTCATCATACCGGGAAGTGTTACAATTCCCATTGTCGCCATTGAAGCGAGTGTTGGCTTAAGCGCAAGCTGCACGCTTTCCCTGAGGTACGGCATAAGAGCTTCTGTTTCAGTCGCTCCCAGTGAAAGCACATACAGATAGTGATTCGAGTCCATCTTCAACCGTTTGTAGAAGGTACTGATTCCAACGATGTTTCCCCTGAGAGAGTTTCCCAGAAGCATTCCCCCGAGAACAATGAGGTAGCGGGCGTCAAAAACACTGTTCACAGGGACAACAAATACATTGAGGAAAAACACAACTGTAAGCGTGGCAACGGAGAATGAAATAAATGCAGGCAGGAAAATACTGCTGACTTTGATCGATGAACTTTTCACAGAGGAAAACACCGCCACAACGATCATCACAAGCAGCCAGCCGATGTTTACAAAGGCGTTGTTCCACTGAAACAGGTACTTCAGGAAAACACCGATCAGTGCAAGCTGAATGGTCATCCGTACTATGGAAACAAAAAGAGGTTTTATCAGCTTCAGCCCGTACTTGATGCTTATACCAACAGGTATCAGCAGAAGCAGAAAGGCAACAGCAAGATTTACAAGAGGAATGTCTAGTGTTTCCATACCTTCTCCTCAAAATCGAACACACGCACAGAAGGGCTTTCCAGCCACACAGGATCGTGGGAAACAATTACGCAGGTCCAGTCATCTCTTTTCAGAAAATAATCGGCAACTTTCTTCTTCAGGTTTGCGTCCAGTGAGGAAGTTACCTCGTCAAGAAAGAATACCTTTCTGTTCAGAAGAACGGAAACAACAATGGCCAGCCTCTGCCTCTCTCCACCGGACAGATCCTTGAGATTCTTGTGAAGTATTCCCTGCAGATGAAAGAACTTCATGAGTTTGTGCGGTGAAAAATCGAGATGGGCATTAACCTTCAGGTCTGAAACAAATTCCAGAAAGCTTTCAACTGAACCTGAGCCAAGGCTTACATCCTGATCGATCAAAGCTATCTCTCTGCGTACATTCCAGGCCGTTTTCCCATCTACAGCAACACCACCGAACACAACCTTTCCACTGTCCGGCTTTACAAATCCCAGAACCAGAGACAGCAGTGAACTCTTTCCGCAGCCAGACTTGCCGGAGATAACAACTTTGTCGCCGGAGTTGATGACCAGTGACAGGTCATCAATAACCTTTTTACCGGAGAAGCTAAGGTTTACACCGGCAAATTCAATCACAGCACTAGTTCCGCTCATAGTTCCTTCCTGCTCAGACAACACAGGTACCTACTATACTTTCCTGTGTGTATTTCGGGCAGCCATTACCGCGTTTGCTTTTTCCTGTTCAATATCTTTAACAGGTTGCCACTCATCACGCTCAATTGATTCCATCAGGTCTTTTTCCTCCTGATCAACTGGCTTGAATGCACTTTCATCCGGTTTTTGCATAATTCTCCACTTCCCTTTACATCAATCTTCCGCATTGTTCATGAGATCATTCTTCAGGTACAGAGCAACACTGTCTGCGTCGCTGACACCAATTATCTCATCAGCTAATACCTTGAGTTCCTCTGTGGCGTTTGAAACGGCAACAGCCCTGTCTGCGATTTTGAACATACCGATGTCGTTGCTGTTGTCTCCGAACACCACAAGTTCTCTATCAGTGGTTCCGGTAAAGTATTGCAGGAACTGTATTGCATTAGCCTTTGAAGCTTTGATGCTGTGTGCAGTAAGCCAGTAAAACCCCGGGGAGTAGTGATCCTGCAGACAGTGAATTGCAAGGGAGTCAGGGAACTGTTTACGAAGTTCCGCTTCAAGGCCTTCAACCTTTTCAATTCGGCCTGTTACATTTACACAGATAACCCTGTTATCAAGGCATTCTCTTATATCACCGAGCTGCTTGAGTCTCCTGTCGCTGTTGAACCTCCGGTTGTTCAGGTACCACTGCATTCCCTCACCGGTCACTGAACTGTAGTAAAGACGGTCCTCACTTCCTGTAAAGGCTGAAACAAACGCGGAGTTTCCGGAATCTTCAACAAGTGAGAGCACATCTTCAACCACAGAACTGTCTACGCTGTTGATGAAATGGTGCTCCTTTGTATCGAAATCAGAAACCATAGCTCCGTTGAACTCGATAACCGGAAGGTTAAGCTCGAGGCCGGCAAGAACATTCTGAATTGAAGACACACTTCTGGCGCTGGCAACTGTGAATTTCATGCCTTTACTCAATAGACTGCGCAATATCTCTGTACTTGCAGCAGAAAGGGTGCCGTCTGCCCCGAGCAGCGTTCCGTCGAGGTCGGAGATGTACAGTGAATCCATCTACCGGCTACCCGGAAATACCGAAAAATACTTCCAGAGATTGCATTGCCTTCTGAAAAGCTTTCTCTTCAACGAACAGAATGTAATCACCGTTATCAGGATCCATCCAGTTCTTCCTGCCGGAAGACTTCAGTTCCTTGAAAAGCACTGTTTCAGAGGTGAAACCGTTTTTATCAAGATGACTTCTGGCGGAATTCAATATATCCAGTTCACTCAATTGAAGAGCAGGAACCATCTTCCCGTTCGTATCAGTTTCCATAAAGCATTACTCGTGTGAGATTGCCTGAACCGGGCAACCGCCTTCTGCTTCAAGAGCACAGCCTTCAAACTCCGGGGGCACCGGGTCTGTTTTTACCTGGGACTTGTCGTCTACAAGGCCGAAAACATCAGGGCAGGTGCCTTCGCAGGCACCGCATCCAACACACATATCCTGATCTACACTGAACTTCATAGCCACTCCTCAGTAGTTAATACCGGCTGGTTTTACATTTGCCGGGTCAAAAGCATGACACGGCACCACAGCGTATACCATATCACATTCTGGACACTTGTCCTCAAAGGTTACCATCTCGAACGTTTCATTGCACTGAACACACTTGATGTCCATAGGCATTGGCATTGGCTGGTTGCTGAACCCCATCTGCCTGACCTTGTCGGCAATCTGTCTGTCACTCTCGAAAGTTCCTGCACATCCGTCATGCATGGCTTTTCTCCTTCCAGTCTGTCTGTATTTTCGTAATTATTTCACCCTGCCTTAGCTTTGTTCTGTACGCCAGCAGGGTTCTGTCCATTTCCTCAAGGGTGGAAAGTATCGTCCTCTCCTCATCGGTGGTTTCAATCACCTTGTGAATACCGCCGTTCTTTATAACAATTCTTTTGTCGCCCATTAGAGCAAGCACAGGGTCGTGTGTTGCCATAAGAACGATCTTGTCCTGTGTAAGCAGCAGTTTAAGAGCTTTCTTCCTGTCGATACCTGCGTTTTCAATTTCGTCTATCAGAATTATCGGGGACTTGCTGAGTATGGCGGTGTCCGCAATCATAAGCGCGCGGCTCTGCCCTCCGCTGAGGCTTGTAATAGGTGTTTCAGGTGAAAAAGTCTCGCCGGCAAGGCTGTTCGCCTGTTCGATTATCCGGTGTATTACTTCTTCCCTGTTCTCCACCATACGGCTTTCCGCATGAAGCTCGACAAACTCGTACACTGAAAGATCCATGACAAAATTCATGTTCTGACTGAGCTGAGCCACCAGTTTATCCGCCGAGGAGAAACGCCACTTTCTGTCTGGTACATCTCCATTGATCAGTATTGATCTTCCCGTGGGTGTATCATTCTGTGCAACCCACTCAATATCTCCCAGCAGCCGGCTTTTGCCGGAACCTGTGGGGCCAACAATACTGATGATCTCACCCTGTTCAATAACCAGCTCCTGAAACTCTTCAGCATTACCTGATTTATCCATACCGGGAAGGATGGTAACAGTTTTCACTACATCATCTTCTTTACCCAGAAAAGCGTTCATCTGCCTGATGAACTCCTCTGTCTGAACGATCATGTTGTCTGCGTCCAGTGCCCTGTCTTCCATTTCGTCGCTGTCGAAAGCGGCAAAGTACTGAACAAGGGTAAGGTTTTCGCTGCCTGTTACATCAAGACCGTTGTCTTTGAAAAAAGAGGTCAGAAAGGGATACTCAGCTACCAGGGATGAAATGGTTGTGGTGTTTATATCAGTCATTATCGTCATCCACTTTCATCTTGCGTACATTCCCCATCTGGTAACTCTCGCCTATTCTTGTCTCTCCAAGACAGTAAGAGCACAGCGCCGCCGGCATGGGGAAACGCAGCTCCATTCCCTTAAGAGAGTCTATATGATTTTCTTCGCTGTACAGAAGTGTACTTAGCTCAAAGCTTCCCTGCCCTGTGAGGCCGTTGATGTGCATTATCATTGCAGACGGGTTAACTGTGTTTACCCTTGAAGCGAACACTTCCCGTTCGGCCTGGGAAACAATATCACCTTTGGTAATCACAACGATGTCTGCCGTCTTCAGCATTGGTCCAATTTTCTTCGGTGTGTTGATACCGCTGAGGTTGTCTATAACGCATACAGCCTTGATCCCCTTGATGTAGGGTGAGCACCTGTTACACAGGCCAGCTGATTCACTTATGAGAATATCAAACTGGTTCTTCAGTGCCCAGTTTGTGATCTCTTCAACGTTGCTTACAAAGTAATGGTCCGGACACAGCGCGCCGGAGAGCCCTTTCTTAACGGGAATACCGGCTTTTTCATACAGTACATCATCATCTGTATACAGACAGTCAAACTTTGCCACCGCAACCTTCAGGCCTCGCTTCTTCAGTGAATCAATCGTTTTCAGAATCACTGAGGTCTTGCCTGATGAAGGTGGCCCGGAAACCGTTACAAGGTTCATTATTTTCCCGTCGCTTCGTTGAACAATGCCTCGCACTTTGTAATAAGAGCACTTATGTCGTTGCTGTAGATGTAGTCCCATCCCAGCCACATGAATTTATTGTCAGAGGAAATATGATTGTCCAGCTCTGGATGCACACTTGGAAACAGGCCGCTGTGTGACAGAATCTTTCCGACCTCAACTGACGCAAAGAAGTCAACCACAGGCTGAAGCGTTTCTATCTTCTGCTTTTTTGCCAGCATGAAGATAGGGCTTATTATGGCTCCGTCCTCAGGCCAGACCGCAGCCATGGGGCCTCCTTCCTTCACAACTTTCGTGAAGAAATAAGGCATGATTGTAACAATGGGCTTCTTTGTTTTCAACCTGTCGCTCTTTACCATCTGTGAAGGGTGCATGGACTGCAGCAGGCTGCGGCCCAGTTTTGTAACACCCTGTTCTCCGTAGTGTTTGTGTATGTTCAGCAGTATACCGTTGAACAGGTCAAAATCACCCACCGGCAGCGAGACCCTGTTCTCAAACTCCGGTTTCATTATGTCTTCCCAGGTACGGGGTATTTCTCTTCCGTCCAGCTCATCCCTGTTTACAAGAAACACAGCTGGAACCACACCGATCATTGCGTAGTGGCCCGCAGGGTCTTTAAGGTCAAGCCCGTCGAACAGTGTGTTGAACTTCTTCAGAGTTGTTGTATCCTTGAACACACCCTGTCTTTTGAACTTACCGATCATCTTCTCGTCAAAAAACATGTCGAACCCGGCCGAGATAAAAAGATCAGGCAGATCTGAGGCATCCGTTACACCTCTGATGTTGTTTTCAACCCACTCCAGCCCCATGGAAGCAGCTTTCAGCTCGTGGTTAACTTCTACTCCGCTGGTGGAAGAGTACTGTTTAACAAAGCCATTGAATCTTTCAAGCAGGGGAATCCTCACCGGACAGGGAAGCAGGCCAACCACACTGAGTCCCTCACCACCCACGAATTTTTCTGTATTCGCAAGGGTAACGTCCACAGAGCTGTCATCCTGCTCAATGGCTTCCCGAAGCAGTTTCGAGAACGTTTCAACATCAAGCTGTTTTAGCATAAGTGCTGTTTCCAGCGTTATTGACTTTGCGAACTTTTCTCTCTGTTTTTCATGCTGCATCAGAGGAAAACCGTTGGAGACAAAAACAGGAATTGTTTCAGGATAGCTGCTGGTTATATCCCACAGCGTTGTGTTTTCGTCGAAGTATTTCATTTTTTGTCCTTTGCACAATTCAGCTCTTCTTTCCACGAAGAGTTATGGTATAGTGGTATGATAATACTACTATAGTGTTTTGTGCAAATTTCAGTTTTTAACTGCTGCCATAAAGTACCCCAGAGGGAACTTCTTTGCAGTGGCATTGAACAGTTTACGGCCATACCAGGTTCTTATTACCGCACCTGTAGACCACTGTGCCAGAACTGCAAGAGCTCTGCCGATCAGCGGCAGGCGAATGATGTTCTTAGCATAGATATCTGTAAATACGCACAGCGCCCCGCCAATGGGCTCGAGTTCCTTCACTTCAAGTCCTGCAGACTCTGCCAGCCTTCTCAGGGTAAAGGAAGTGTATCTGTAGTAATCGTAAGGTTCTTCGTGAAGCCAGTACATAAACGGCACATTCATAATCAGAGTGCCGCCAGAGGCAAGCACCCGGGCTATCTCCCCCATGAGATGGCCTGGTTCAGGGATGTGCTCCAGCACATCTGACAGAATTACGGTGTTGTACTCCCCGTCTGAAAAGGGAAGCGGTTGCGTAAGATCACACTGTTGATCCAGAAACGGATTGTCGTGAAGTGAATTTCCCCAGTCTACGCAGGTGTTGTCTGTTACCAGATTCTTGTAAGCCCCATACAAAGGAACTTTACCGCAGCCAAGGTCAAGCAGCCTGCCGCTGGCATATTTCCCGAGAGATGCGTGATAACGGCCTGCAATCAGATCTGTAACCAGTCTGGACACAACAGATACTTCAGTGGTATCCCTGGACGCTGCCAGCCTGCCCCGCCTGTAAACAAACTTACCCGGTTTCCATTGCTCTCTGTGTTTCATTCAACCTCTCTATGGATCATGAATGTATTTAATAACTCAGCACCAGTACACGGAAAAGCCTGCTGCTGAAGTTTTCCGGAGTTACCTATCTCAGAAGCGTTCCAGCTTTCCCAAGAACTTCCCTTATCGTCTCCTCTGGCAGAGAACAGACAAAAGTTGCTTTTCGAGCTGCCCAGTCGAGGCTCTTTATCTGATCAGACAGAATTACGCCCGAAACCTCAAGACCGGAAGGTATCTTCACCTCAAAAGGATAGCCTTTTATCTCGCTTGTAACAGGGCAGTGCAGGGCCAGACCAACTTTCCTGTTGTATAACAGTGGTGAAAGCACAAGCGCAGGACGCCTCCCCGCCTGTTCATGACCGGCCTGCGGGTTAAAGGAAAGCCACACTATGTCTCCCCTTTTCGGACAGTAGTTTCCGTCTGTCACAGGTTTTCCCGCCCGACAGCATCATCTGTTTCAATCTCAGCATGAAGATTCTGCCTGTTGATGTCACCAAGCAGGTCTTCCAGCCTGTACTCGTGCCTGACATTGGGATCTATAATAATTCTGCCTTTATCAACTGTAAGATCCACAGAAGTACCGTACGAGATGTTTATCTCACTTACAAATGCCTTTGGAATCCGCACGGCAAGACTGTTTCCCCACTTCTGTATTCTAGTCTGCATCAGTACCTCCTGTTTCTACATTGAAGATACTTATATCATCTTCAAAACACAAGGAGATTACGCTTTTTCTGTCCCGACCTCTCAGTACCGGGGTATTATTACGGCTTCTACCGCAGCAGACACAGCCCGGTTGTTTCAACAACA
>Ga0164318_10000539_pt1 | contig 29518 bp, 27 predicted proteins | sample GuaBasSedimGuay9_FD_113734 | JGI IMG/M metagenome (GOLD analysis project Ga0164318, IMG submission 113734) | Subseafloor sediment microbial communities from Guaymas Basin, Gulf of California, Mexico - Guay9, Core 4571-4, 0-3 cm | ecosystem: Environmental > Aquatic > Marine > Hydrothermal vents...
AAAAAAGAGAAAAAGTAAAAAAAGTAATAAGTAAGTCCTATTCATGTTCATATATTCCGATTAAAAAATGATTTGCTTGCAAAAATAGATAAAACGAATAAGGCCAATAATAATATCCCATTGACTGTTTAAATTAAACAAGCTCATTTATAAATGTGTTAAAAACTTATCTTTGTTCGCTGATGAAAACAGTATGCGTAAAATGAAAAACAGATACGATGTAGTAATTGTTGGAGCTGGACCGGGCGGTTTGGCTTGCGCCGAAGAATTAAAAAATAGTGCTTTAACTGTTTTACTACTTGAAAAAAATAGTATTGTCGGGCCAAAAATTTGCGCCGGTGGTTTAACTCGTTTGGATGCTGATTTTGATTTACCCAAAAGCAGAGAATTTAAAACTCAGCATATATTTTTTAACGGTAAAGAACATCAAATTAAATTAGCTTATCCCTTAAAAACCATCTCGCGAACCGATTTAGGACAATATCAATTGGAAAAACTCAAAAATGTAAATAATATTGATGTATACACTGATAACCGCGTTTTAGAAATAAAATCCAATTCTATAATTACTCAAAACGGTAAGATCAATTTTAAATATCTCGTGGGTGCCGATGGCTCAAACTCATTGGTGCGTAAATCATTAAAATTATCTTCTACTCAAAATATGGGGCTGTATTATAATCTTGATTTTGTTAGCGATAAGTTTGAATGGTATGTAAATACCAAAGATTGGGGCTCTGCTTATTTATGGGTTTTTCCACATCTAAAATATACAAATATTGGCTTTCATTTTAACCCAAAATTTATTTCGGGAAGTGAGGCAAAAAAGATATTAGATAATTTCTTAGTAAAAAATAATTATAGCTTTAAAAAAGAAAATCTTAAAAGCGCTCCCTTAAATTACGACTATCAGGCTTATGCTTTTGGTACTGTGTTTTTAGTCGGCGATGCTGCCGGATTGGTATCTAAAGCAACAGGCGAAGGAATTGCTATGGCACTTACAAGCGGCAAAGAAATAGCACGTAAAATTTTAGACCCAAAATATACTACGCCCGAACTTAAATCTATTATTAAAATTGTACGACGGCACACTAAAATGATTAATCATTTTGATAAACACCCTCGTTTACAATCAAGTTTTTTCTACTTATTTTTAAAAATGATGAAAAGTCAGCATTTTCAAAGCTATTTTGGAAATTAAAAAAGCCGACTTCTTACAAAGAAGCCGACTAAACTTTGGTTTATAAAAAACTAGTTTTCTTTTTTACTTAGGATAAGCATGTCGTTTACTACTATCTCCGTAGTATAACGCTTATTTCCGTCTTTGTCGTCGTAACTACCATAAACCAATTTCCCTGAAACCACAATCTCCATACCTTTTTTCAAATATTTATCGGCATAAGTTGCACTTCCATTCCATGCAATAATTTTATGCCACTGTGTATCCTCCACTTTATTTCCGTCTTTATCTTTATAATAATCGGAGGTGGCAAGAGAAAAGCGTGCTACTTTGGTTCCTGAATTTAAACTTTTTACTTCTGGATCTGCGCCTAAGCGGCCAATTAATTGGACTTGATTTCTTAAGTTTTTCATAATACTTGTTTTTTACTGATGATGGAATCCCGTTTGAATTCCTGTTGATGCAAAAGTATATTGGCAAGCAAATATTAGTCGGTTAATAAATATTTGTAGTCGGATATAAACGATTAAAAACGTTTTTCTTACTGATTATCTGTAATTTATGTTTTACAATAAAAAACGCTTAAAAAACTTTTTCTTGGCTTACTAATGTTTTTTCGTTGCTATAAACCTGACCAACGGCTGACAGCGTGAAAGACTGTAATTCTAAAATATCCTAAGTTATGTCTACCGCCATTATCCGGCATTTCGGCATATTCTATACTAAAAAAGTATAACGTTTTCTATAAATCGTCAATAATCTCTGCTATCGGATGTAAAACAGAAGCTCCAAGATTCATTGCACGATCGGGTGACCAGCCAAAAATTTCATCCGGCATATCTGCATTATCTTTAAATGGCATTTCCATTGTCATTGATAAGCAGCCGAATTTCTCACCTATAGCTTTTGAACAAACATTAAGATTTGCTTTTCCGGCTTCGTTTTTAGGATAGCCTTCTTTAGTCTGAAAATCGGGACTAATACGTTCCCAGCTTTCTGAAAATTTTTCATCAATCATTTTTAGGTGAGCGTTATAAGAAGGGATTCCTTCTATCGAAGAAATAAAATTATATGGTAAGGCTTCATCGCCATGAATATCAAGATTGAGATCTACACCCGTTAGCTCCATTGTTTTAAGAATATGATAAACCTCAGGAGCGGTTTCCGGATTAGGCTTTGCCCATTCGCGATTAAGGTTAACACCGGCAGCATTTGCTCTTAAATTACCAAGTAAAGATCCGTCGGGATTTATATTTGGGACTACGTAGAAAACAGCTTTCTCCAAAAGTTTACGAGAAAGCGGATCAGAATCATCTAATATACGATTTAAAAAACCTTCTACAAACCACTCTGCCATACTTTCACCCGGATGCTGACGAGCTATAATCCAAATTCGTTTTTTATTTTCCTCTTCATCATTACCAATTACAAGCATATCCAAATCACGACCCTGAACAGTTTGCCCAATATTTACTACCATAGCTTCGGGCGACATTTGTGCCGTACTTAATAAATTGAGGTGTTGGTCGTGCGAATAAGGCGCAAAATAAGCCAAATACACACTATTGTATTCAGGCATAAATTCAATAGTCAGCTTCTTTCCATCGTAAGAAGTTGGAACTCTAAACCAAGTAATTCTATCGTAAGAAACAACAGCTTGATAATCTTCCCAGCCTTCGGGATAAGATGATTCCGAAGCATTTAAAATATTTATACTTAAATCTAAACCTTGTGCTTCCTGAATGCGGAAATAAAACCACTGAAAGAATTCAGCATTAGTATCTTTTCGGATATTTAACTCAATATTTTGTGGATCGACAGCAGAAACAACTTCAATATTTCCGGCATCAAAAGCAGATGAAATATGCATAATTAATAGATTTGTTTTTAAACAAAGGTATTAATTAAATAGCAAAAAAGTATGAGTTTAAACCTTTGTATAAACATAAATATATTTGGATTTAAAAAGGGGTATACAAAATACTCTGTTCCCTCAAAAATTCATTAATATTTTATGTTTATTAATAGTTCGTAATTACATCATCAGGAATTACTATCCAAGCAATAAGATAAACCAGTAAGCCAAATCCTGCAAAAATTACCGTTAGTGCCCAAACCAACCTAATAAGAACTTTGTCAATATTAAAATAGTCGCCCAATCCGGCACAAACACCACCAAAAACTCCTTCGCGTGATTTTCTATATAATTTCTTTGCTTCCATTATTTTCTCTTTTTAGTCCACCAATTAGCTGACAAATGTTTAACTGCTTTGTGAATTCTTCAATCAATAACTTTGATGCAAAATAAAAACCAAGGTTACAATATTGAATTATTTGATTTTGAGTTTCGCTCTGAAAAGTGTATCTTTAAAATTCCAAATATAGACTTCTCATTTATTTTTCGATGAAAGAAGAATTTTTACATTATCTATGGAGATTTCGTTTACTTCAGCCTTCGCTTTTTACTACTAATAACGAAAGTATTGAAGTAATAAATACCGGCTTGCATAATACAGATGCAGGGCCGGATTTTATTCAAGCAAAAGTAAAAATAGCGGAGACCATTTGGGCAGGAAATGTTGAATTACATTTGCAGGCTTCCGACTGGAACAAACATAAACATCAAAAAGACAAAGCGTATAACAACACCATTTTACATGTAGTTTACAGTTGCGATATGGATGTTCGTTTAGAAAACGGAGAAACTATTCCCTGCTTAGAATTGAAGGGGAAATTTAAAGAGGATTTACTAAAAAAATATGAAGGATTTTTAAAATCGGAAAAATGGATTCCCTGTAGTGGTCAACTGAACGATTTCCCGAAAATAAAACTAAATGCTTTATATTCTCGTTTGAGCATTGAGCGTTTGGAAGACAAATCTCAAACTATTCTTAATCGTTTAGAAAAGAATAAAAACGACTGGGAAGAAACATTTTATCAAGTCTTAGCCGGAGGTTTTGGTTTAAAAATAAATCAAGATGTTTTTATTCGATTAGCCGAATCCTTACCTCTAAAAAAAGTTTTATATCAACACAATAAAATATTTCAGATTGAAGCTTTGCTCTTTGGGCAAGCAGGTTTACTTTACTCAAATCCTTTTGTAGATGAATATCCTATTAGTTTGAAAAAAGAATACACTTATCTCGCAAAAAAATATCAGCTTAACAGTTTACAGGGACATCTTTGGAAATACCTTCGTTTACGACCATCTAATTTCCCAACTTTACGTATTGCACAATTTTCAGCTTTGCTTTTTGCTCATAAAAACTTATTCTCAAAAATTATTGAAAGTGCGAAAATAGAAGATATTTATCGCCTTTTTAACGTTAAAGCATCATCCTATTGGGATAGTCATTATGTTTGGGATAAACACACAGGTACGTATCCCAAGAAATTGAGTAAAAACAGGATTAACCTTCTGTTAATCAATGTTATAATCCCATTTATGTTTCTTTATGGAAAAGAACGAAATAAAGAATTCCTGATTGAAAAAGCATTAGAATTTCTGAATTTAATTCCTGCCGAGAATAATAAAACAACAAAGAATTTTGGGCAAGAAGGCTTGGTTTTTAAATCTGCTTTTCAAACACAGGCACTAATTCAACTTAAAACAAAATATTGCGACACAAAAAAATGTCTTGAATGTCCGATAGGAAACCTTTTATTAAAATAAATTTGAGTAGTTTAGTCCGGAAGAACAGTTTTGGTTAAATCCTTGTATTTCTTTAATATTGCAATTAAGTAATTAATATTTGAACCCGTGTCTCAACATGCCTCATTAAATAGATTGTTTTACGCTGCTATTGCGCTTGTAACGGTTTTATTAACAGGAACAATCGGTTTTATGTATTTTGAGGGCGACAGCTTTTTAGATGCTATTTTTTTATCAATTATTACTCTTTCAACTGTTGGATATAGCCTTCTTCATGATTTAACAAGTGAAGGAAAAATATTTACCATATTTTTAATTTTTATTAGCTTAGCTGTTTATGCATATTCAATTTCTATTATTACCTCGTATTTTGTTGAAGGTAATATGGAAAAATTAATACGAGGTAGAATTCATAAAAAAAGCAAAAAGATGAAAGATCATACAATTGTTTGCGGTTATGGGCGAATAGGCAAACAAGTTACCGAAGAATTATTAGCATATAACATACCTTTTTTAGTAATTGATGAAAAAACAGAAGTTATTTCAAACGATACTAACGAAAAAGTAATATTTGTTGAAGGTGATGCTACAAACGATGATGTTTTATTAAAAGCAGGCATCGAAAATGCTAAAACTTTAATATCGGCTCTGCCTCTTGATGCCGATAATCTTTACATTTCCCTCTCGTCAAGATCACTTAACAAAAACATAACCGTTATCAGTCGTGGCTCTGACGAAAGCGCAGAAAAAAAGCTATATCTTGCCGGAGCCGATCATGTTATTCTTCCTGAAAAAGTAGGGGGTGCTCATATGGCAAAACTTGTAACCAAAAAAAATGTTGTTGAGTTTTTAGACCATCTATCGTATAGAGGAGATTCTTTAACAAATTTAGAAGAGATTGATTATATGGATTTGCCAGAAGAATATCATAATAAGACAATACTCGAAATAGGAATACGAAAAAAATCAGGAGCTAACATTGTAGGTTTTAAAACATCTAAAGGAGAATTTATTATTAATCCAACACCTGATGTAAAAATAGAAATTGGCTCTACACTTTTTGTTTTGGGAACTCCTGAACAAATAAAATCTTTAAGAAAATAATATTGCTATGGTTAAATCCATTTTAGTTCCAACCGATTTCTCATTAATAAGCGAAAATGCAATAACGCATGCTGCCGGAATTGCTCAACAAACAGGAGCTAATTTAATTTTGACACATGTTATCAATAGCGATACTCGTGCTTATCTAAAGAAAAACAAAGAAAGTAAAGATCTCGTTTCAGAATACCTTAAAGATTATCAGAAACAACTAAGAAACGATTTTAATATTAGAGCAGACATTAGGGTGCTTGAAGGAAAAATAACAGAGCAAATTCCTATTTTGGTAAGCGAGCTGGGAATTGATTTACTCATGTTTGGAACGCATGGTAAAAAAGGAATGCAGATTATAACAGGCAGTCAGGCTTTAAAACTTATTAATGCCGTTAGTATTCCTGTTTTTGTAGTTCAAAAAAGAGGTTTTGAAGAAGGATATAAAACAATTGTCTTTCCGGTAAATACCTCAACCGAGTATAAAACTAAATTAAAATGGACCCTTTTTGTCGCCAAAAGCTTTAATGCAACAGTTAAACTATTTATTTATAACGAAACAAGGGCAAAAGTAAAAGCTAAAATGGAAGAAGTATTGACAAATATTCGGGATACTTTTTTAGCACATAAAATTAATTTTACTGAAGATATTGCCGATTTTAAAGCCGATTTTCCTAAACAAATTATGGAGTTTTCCATTTCAAACAGTGCTCAATTAATAGTTATAAAAGTAGATAACGATGAGTTTGAGCCTTTTTTTATCATAGGTTCTCCCGAAGAAAAAATACTATTTAATACAGCACAAATACCTATTTTTTGTGTGCAAAAACAACTATAAAACCAAGTATAATGGCAAAAAAACTTATTTTAAGTACTCTTTTACTTCTATTTATATTTAACTACAATACTGTTTTTGCACAAGACACTACCAATCAGTCAAATAATATTGAAAAAATAAAAGAGGAGACTACAAGCGATAAAATCAATTCCTTTTTCGAACCAATAGTTGCTAAAATGGCAACGGTATTATTTTTTGATCCTTTTGAAGCCCTCGGATTACACGATCCTGTAATTTATGATGAAAAAGGAAATCCGGTATTAGATCAAGCCGGAAATCCGGTTAAAAGTCATATTCCTATGATTGTTGCTTGGCTTATTATGGGAGCTATATTTTTTACTGTTTATATGAGATTTATCAATTTTCGCGGATTTAAACATGCTCTTGATATTGTACGCGGAAAATTTGATAATCCCGAAGATTCCGGTGAAGTTACCCACTTTCAGGCTCTCACAACAGCTCTTTCAGCAACTGTTGGATTAGGAAATATTGCCAGCGTTGCTATTGCAATAGTAATTGGAGGTCCGGGAGCAACTTTTTGGATGATTTTAGCCGGTTTATTGGGTATGTCAACAAAATTTGTAGAATGTACTTTAGGTGTAAAATACCGTAAGATTGATATTTTTGGTCAGGTCTCCGGCGGTCCGATGTACTATCTTTATATAGGAATGAAAAACAGGGGAATGAAATGGTTAGGAGCTATTTTAGCTGTTGTTTTTGCTGTTTTAGCAATAGGGGGTTCTTTCGGTGGTGGAAATATGTTTCAAGCAAATCAAGCCTTTGCTCAACTTAAAACCATTTATCCCGCAATAAGCGATTACGGTTGGGTTTTTGGAACAGTATTAGCCGTAATGGTAGGTCTGGTAATTGTTGGCGGTATTAAAAGTATTGCTCATGTTACCGATAAAATAGTTCCATTTATGGCAGCTTTATATGTCGGAACAGCACTGATAATTATTTTTATGAATATTGACCGAACAGGAGAAGCATTTCGTTTGATTTTTGAAGGTGCTTTTTCTCCAACAGCAATGAAAGGTGGTTTTATTGGCGTGTTAATTGTCGGGTTTCAAAGAGCATCATTTTCTAATGAAGCCGGAGCCGGATCGGCAGCTATTGCTCACTCTGCCGTAAAAACCGACGAGCCTATCAGCGAGGGTTTTGTTGCGCTTCTTGAACCTTTTGTAGATACTGTTGTGATTTGCACAATGACGGCTTTGGTAATTATTTTTACCGGCAGCTATTTGAATCCCGACAACTTAGAAGGAGCAGAACTAACATCTCAAGCCTTTGGCACTGTATTTTCTTGGTTTCCTTACCTTTTGGTTGTAGCAATATTCTTATTTGCTTTTTCAACTATGATTAGCTGGTCTTATTATGGATTAAAAAGCTTTGATTATTTGTTTGGTGGTATGTCAGAAAAATGGTTTGGCACACGTAAATATGCTGCAAATTTTTATCGTGTATTGTTCCTGATATTTATTGTCATAGGTTCTTCATCAACAATGGGAGCTGTTACCAACTTTTCTGATATGATGATTTTAAGTATGGGATTACCTAATATATTAGGATTAATTATTATGGCTCCCGAAGTAAAACGCGATTTGAAAGACTATTTGGCAAGGGTAAAAAGTGGAGAAATAAAAAAATATAAATAAAACTATAATTTTGTCGTTTTAGAAATGATGCAAATAAATATAAAATTAATACTTCGTGTTATAACACTTAGCCTTTTTTTCGGGCTTTCTTCTGTGAACTATGCTCAAGAATGGGGAACAGTAGAAAAATCAGAAATAACAGAACAAATAGGGAATCAAGTTTTTTATCTGCATACAATTGCAAAAGGGAATACTTTTTATAGTCTTGCCAAAGTGTATGGGGTAACAACCGACGAAATAAAAACTGCAAATCCTGATTTGGATAATGAACTAAAATTAGGAGCTGTTATTCTAATCCCTAAAACCGATATAGTAAAAGTTAAAACATCATCAAGCCCAACAGTATCTTACAATAACTATTTCTTTCATATTGTAAAACAGGGTGAATCGCTATTTTCTATTGCTAAGATATTTGATGTAACAGTTGAAGATATAGTTAATATTAATAAACTTAACTCTACCAATATCTCTCCCGGATTTCATTTAAAAATCCCTGAAATAGAATACAAGACAACACTAATAACTAAGAAAACGGAAGTTCCGCAAGCAACAAAAAAGTTAAGCTATTTTGAATATACCGTTCAAGCTAAAGAAACCTTATTTAGTATTGCTAAGCGATATGGAATAGGCTTAGAAACGCTTAAATATATCAATAACTTTTCCGGCAACGACATTAAACCGGGGCAAATTGTATTAATTCCTAAGGTTGTATTAAATAAAAAGCCACAGGAAAGAAAAACATATATTATTCATCAGGTACAACCAAAAGAAGGTTTATATGGTATTGCCCGAAAATATGGTGTTAATATCAATCAAATAAAAGCAATTAACCCTGGATTGACAGATGCTATTTCTATTGGTCAAAACATTAAAATTCCACGACAACCAAATGAAAAAGGCTTTATTGAACATAAAGTAACCGATAGAAAAGAAAAGTTATCCAGTATTGCTCGTGAATACGAAATTTCTGTACATAATTTAAAAAAGTTAAATCCTAATGCTCCAACAAAAGTCCGTCGGGGAGAAACCATTTTTATTCCCTTGGATTTTATTGATAAAAAAGAAGAGGAAATAACTAAAGAACCGTTTGAAACTAAGAAAGATATTGAATTTGAACAGGAAATATATACTCAAAATACACATCGCGTTTTTAATGTTGCTTTGATGCTCCCTTTGTATTTATCAGACGTTGATAGCTTATTAGATCTGGATCGTGGCGAACTATTAGCTAAACGTTATGAGACCCGAGCTTTTCGATTTTTGGAATTCTATGAAGGAGCACAAATTGCCGTTGATAGTCTGAGACAGTTAGGAATGCAAATAAATTTTCGTGTTTACGATGTGAATGATGATAAAATAGAAACAGCATTGCTTTTACAAGACCCTAGTTTACGTGATATGGATTTGATAATAAGCCTTCTGTTCAGTCGTAGCTTTGCTTTGGTTTCCGAATTTAGTAAAGAATATCATATTCCACTTGTAAATGCACTTTCAACGCGCAGACAAGTTATCTATGAAAATCCTTATGTTTTTAAGATGATTCCAAAACCAAATGCGTTATATCATAGTGTTGCCGATTTTGTTGGACAAAATATGTCGGAATATAATACCATAATTGTGAGAAATAATCCATATCAATTATCTAATGAGTACAATTTAATTTCCGGTCTTCTGAAAGAGCAGGTAAAAGAAAAGTCTTATTTTTTAAACGCTTATGCTTTACAAAAAATAGATAAATATATGGAAGACAAGCAAGAGACATATCTTGATACTTTACGTTATGAATTAGAGAAAATTGAAACTGCATTTGTTTTAGATAGTGTAATTGCTCATCCTTTTGATACAACTTGGGTAAACAATTCTATAAATACAGTTATTTATTCTGCTGATAGTTTGTCCGGAATTATGAATAATGCTTCTCTTTTTCGCGATAATTTAATTGTTGCTATGGGTAGCGACGAAGTTTTTGCTATAGAATTATTTACCAAATTGAATTTTGTGCGCGATTCCTTAAATATAAAAGTAATTGGCTTGCCCAACGACTGGCACAGTTTTATGAATTTAGATGTAGATTATTCTCAGCCATTTAGTTTGCAGGTAGCAAGCGAAAATTTTGTTGATTATACTTCTGAAGATGTAAACCGTTTTATTTATAAATTCCAAAAACAATATAATAAAATTCCGGAAATTGAAACTTATTCATTTCTTGGATATGATGCTACTTTTTATTTTCTACAGGCTCTTTTTCGTTTTGGCGACGATATGTTAGAAAATATTCCTGATTTTCGTATTCCTTTACTTCAAAACCAATTGCATTTTGAAAAGCAAAATAACGGAGGTTTTGAAAATATTTACTGGAATTTGTACCGACAAGAGAACTATACATACAAAATAGAAAAGTAATTTTACCTGTATAAAAAAACAGCTGTAAAATTATAAAGAATTTTTACCTAAAAATTGCTTTTGAAATATAATAAGCAAGCCCACACCTATTGATATTGCAGAATCGGCAATATTAAAAATAGGACGGAAAAACAAGAAATCAGATCCGCCTAAATAAGGAACCCATTCAGGCCATATTCCGTTAATAAGAGGAAAATAAAACATATCAACTACCTGTCCGTGTAAAAAACTACTATAACCACCTTCGGCAGGTAAAAAAACGGCTTTATGATAAAATGTGCTTTCGCTAAATACCAAACCATACAAAGCACTATCAATAATATTACCTAAAGCACCGGCAAAAATAAGAGATAGGCTAATAATTAAGCCATTATTTTCTTTACGCTTAATACAACGCCAAAGATACCATCCGATTGCTAATATGGCAATAATTCTGAAAACGCTTAAAAATAGTTTCCCATAAGAGAACCCTAATTCAAAGCCAAAAGCCATACCGTTATTTTCAGTAAAATGAAGATAAGCCCAATTTCCAAAAAGAGCCACTTCTTCACCCAATAAGAAATTAGTTTTTATCCAAATTTTAAGAACTTGATCTAAAAATAGTACCAGTAAAATTATAAAGATAGATTTTTTCAAGTGCCGGTATTTTTAGGCATAAATAAAAAGGTCGTTTCTTATGGTTTAATATTTTCTTAACTAGAAACGACCTGTAATTTCTTCTACTATCTATTTGGAAACCGGACGATTTAGCTTAGCTTCAATAGATAAAGTAGCATGAGGTACGCTTTTTAAACGTTCCTTAGAAATAAGTTTTCCTGTTTCGCGACAAATACCATAAGATTTATTTTCTATGCGTATTAAGGCTTTTTCGAGTGAAGAAATAAATTTCTCCTGACGATTGGCAAGTTTACTGTTTTCCTCTTTCGACATTACGGCATTACCCTCTTCTAACACTTTAAATGTAGGCGAGGTATCGTTAGTATCATGATCGTTTTTATTTGTATACGCGTCAGTCAACATTATAAGATCAGCCTTGGCTTTTTCTAACTTAGAGAGGATGATTTCCTTAAACTCCTCTAATTCTTCATCGGAGTATCTGGTTATAACAGATTTTGTTGTTTTAGTCATGGCTCTATATTTTTGTTTGTAAATATGTCCTTTTTATATTTTCTTAATATCTATAAATACCGATACTGATTCAGTCAATTCTATGCTGTCTGAACCATCTTGCAGTTTATCAGAAAGTTTCAAGGACTCCGTTAACGTTTCCGAGCAAATATAAGAAAAATTATTTTCAATTGCAGCATCAAAATCAGGATGTTTTTGCAATATCACCTGTATTTTATCGGTAACCTCAAATCCTTTTTCTTTACGTAGATTTTGTATCTTATTAATTAGATCGCGAGCTTTCCCTTCTTGTACCAAATCTTCGGTTAATGTTGTATCCAAAGCAACGGTATAAACTCCTGAATTAGCAATTAACCAACCGGGGATATCTTGAGTTGAAATCTCAACATCTTCTATACCTATTTCAATAGTTTCATCTGCCAAAGGCAAAGAATAAACTCCTGTTTTTTCAAGTGTTTTAATGCCTTCCTGATCTATCTGCATAATGGCAGCCGAAATTTGCTTCATTAGTTTGCCGTATTTTGGACCCAAGCTTTTAAAATTAGCCTTGATTTTTTTTACCAATAAAGAAGAATCTTCCGGCATAAATTCAAGCGTTTTTACATTTACTTCCGATAGTATAAGCTCTTTGATTTTATCTATCTGTTCTTTGAATTTCTCATTTAAAACAGGAATCATCAGCTTATTTAATGGTTGGCGAACACGTAAATGGTTTTTCTTACGAAGCGACAAAACCATTGAAGAAAATATCTGCGCCATCTCCATACGTTCTTCCAAATCTTTATCAATTAAATCTAAATCAGCAACAGGCATATCTGTTAAATGAATAGATTCTTCTTGATGCTTTTTGCTTACTTTATTTAGATCGAGGAATAGCTTTTCACTATAAAAAGGAGCAATTGGCGAACTTAATTGAGCAACAGTCTCCAGACATTTATATAATGTTTGATATGCAGATATTTTATCGCTGCTATAATCGCCTTTCCAAAAACGGCGGCGACTTAAGCGTACAAACCAATTGCTTAAGTGCTCATTTACAAAATTGGATATTGCACGACCGGCACGAGTTAATTCATAATCAGAAAGCGCTTTATCAACGGTTAAAATTAAACTGTTTAATTCTGATAATATCCAACGGTCTATTTCCGGACGATCTTGAGTAGGGATATCGTCTTCGGCATAAGTAAACTCATCGATATTAGCATAAAGAGCAAAAAAGTTATATGTATTATAAAGCGTTCCGAAGAATTTTCTACGAACTTCTTCTATTCCTTTTAAATCGAATTTTAAGTTATCCCAAGGCTGAGCATTAGTAATCATATACCAACGTGTAGCATCGGCACCATACTTTTCAAGAGTCTCAAAAGGATCGGCAGCATTGCCTAATCGTTTCGACATTTTATTCCCTGCTTTATCCAAAACCAAACCGTTAGAAATAACGTTTTTGTATGCTACTTTATCAAAAATCATTGTAGCGATAGCATGAAGTGTAAAAAACCATCCTCGTGTTTGATCAACACCTTCGGCAATAAAATCAGCCGGAAAAAAATTATCGATTTTTTCTTTATTCTCAAACGGATAGTGCCATTGAGCATAAGGCATAGAACCGCTATCAAACCAAACATCTATTAAATCCGGTTCGCGATACATAGCTTTGCCGGAAACGGAAACTAAGACTATTTTATCTACATAAGGGCGATGAAAATCAAAAGTCTCATAATTGTCTTTCGACATGTCTCCAACGACAAAATTTGCCAAAGGATTTTCATCCATTAAACCGGCAGCAACCGATTTTTCAATTTCATTTTTTAGTTCTTCGGCAGAACCTATAAAAATTTGCTCTTCTCCATCTTTAGTACGCCAAATAGGCAAGGGAATTCCCCAAAAACGAGAACGACTCAGATTCCAGTCAACAAGATTTTCTAACCAATTACCAAAACGGCCGGTTCCGGTAGCAGCAGGTTTCCAATTGATGGTTTTATTAAGCTCAATCATTTTGTCCTTCATTGCTGTAGTTTTAATAAACCAACTATCGAGAGGATAATAAAGAATAGGCTTATCTGTACGCCAACAATGAGGATAAGAGTGAGTGTGTTTTTCGGCTTTAAAGGCTCTATTCTCTTTCTTTAATTTAACGATAATATCTACATCAACAGATTGAGATTTTAAAGGATCGTCATCAGAATAATATTCTGATTTAACAAAACGTCCGGCAAACTCTCCCATTTCCTTAACAAAACGACCTGTTTTATCCACCATTGTTAGAGAGCCTATACCGTTTTGAGCAGCTACTTTAAAGTCATCGGCACCAAAGCTGGGAGCAATATGCACAATTCCTGTTCCATCTTCAGTAGTTACAAAATCTCCAATTATAACACGAAAAGCATCACCTTCTTTTGGTTTAGCATAAGGCATTAATTGTTCGTAACGAATACCGGCTAATTCAGAACCTTTATAACTACCAATAATTTCAAAAGGTATTGCTTTTTGTCCGGCTTCATAATCTTCTATTTTTAGCTCTGCATTTTTTGCCGGAAAAAGACTATTCATTAGCTTTTCGGCCAAAACAACAGTCACTTTTTCAAAAGTGTAAGGATTATATGTTTTAACGATAACGTAATCAATTTTTTTTCCGACAGCTAAAGCGGTATTTGATGGTAAGGTCCATGGTGTTGTTGTCCATGCTAAGAAAAACACATCACCAAAAGCATTTTTAAATAATTTCTCACTTTTATCACTACGTACAACTTTAAATTGTGCAGTCATAGTTGAATCTTTTACGTCGCGATAGCAACCGGGTTGATTTAACTCGTGAGTGCTCAAACCTGTTCCGGCAGCCGGAGAAAAAGGTTGAATAGTATATCCTTTGTAGATTAGGCCTTTTTCGTTGAGCTTGCTTAATAAATGCCAAACAGTTTCTATATATTTATTATCAAAAGTGATATAAGGATCGTCTAAATCGACCCAATAACCCATTTCTTTTGTTAAGTTGCCCCAAAGATCTTTGTATTTCATTACTTCGGTACGACAAGCTTTATTATAATCTTCTACAGAAATTTTTGTTCCTATATCTTCTTTAGTAATTCCTAAGCTTTTCTCTACGCCAATTTCAACAGGTAATCCGTGAGTATCCCAACCGGCTTTACGCATAACCTGCTTTCCTTTGAGTGTTTGGTAACGACAAACAATATCTTTTATGGTACGAGCCATAACGTGATGAATACCCGGAACGCCATTAGCAGATGGAGGTCCTTCATAAAAAACAAAAGGCTTTTTTCCTTCGCGAGTTTTTAGGCTTTTTTCAAAAGTGTGATTCTCTTCCCAAAACCTAAGTACTTCTTTAGCTATCTCCGAAAGGTTTAAATTATTATATTCCTGATATTGTGTCATTTTACTTATTATTTTTAAAGCTTGCAAAAGTATAAATTTTTAACTTTACGACATAGAAAAAGCACTTATATCAATTTGTTTTATTCATTTTTAAATAAAATAAAAATTTAATATCTTTGTGAAAGTGAACTACTATACATTTATATCTAATTAATGAATAATCAAGAATTCTATTTTTTCACAGCTTATATAGTTTTCGTAGTTCTTATGCTTTCTCTCGATTTGGGCGTTTTTAATCGAAAAGCTCACGTTATCGGCATTAAAGAGGCTCTTTGGATGAGTATTTTTTGGGTTGGTCTCGGCGTTTCGGCTTATTATTTCTTTCGCCACTTCGGATATTTAGTTCATGGCTTAGATAATTTGAAAGAAATACAAGATAAAATTACTTTTTATCGTCATCCTATTGATATTACGGGCTTAAGCTTTGAAGATGCACGCGATTTATATAATAAAAATTTATCCCTGGAATATATTACCTCTTATCTGATAGAAAAAGCCCTTTCAGTAGATAATATATTTGTAATGATACTGATATTCAAAGGTTTTGGTATTGGTAATAAATATTTTCACAGAGTACTGTTTTGGGGAATTCTTGGTGCAGTAATTATGCGTTTCATCTTTATTTTTGCTAGTGCTGCTCTTATTCATGAGTTTTATTGGGTACTATATATCTTTGGCGGTTTCTTGATTTATAGCGGTGCTAAAATATTTTTCCAGAAAGATGATGAACAGGTGGAAACTAAAAACCACCCTTTAGTGAGGTTTGCAAGTAAACATTTTAAGGTTGCAGGTGATTATGTTGGGCAAAAATTTATTCTAAAAAAAGATGGGAAATACCTGCTTACTCCTTTATTTTTGGTTTTAATAGTTATTGAATTTTCCGATGTAATATTTGCTATGGATAGCATTCCTGCTATTTTTAGTATTACACTAGACCCTTATATCGTTTTCTTTTCCAATATATTTGCAATCTTAGGATTAAGAGCTCTGTTTTTCTTAGTCTCTAACATTATGGATCTATTCCGCTTTTTGCAATATGGACTGGGAGTTTTACTATCGTTTATCGGTATCAAACTGCTTTTTCACGATTTCTTATACGAAAAATTAGGAATTGGAACAATAGAATCCCTATATCTTATATTACTTATTCTAGGGGTTAGTATTATTGCTTCTTTACTTTTTCCCGAAAAAAAAGAAGATACAAAAGACGTTTAATTAAAAAAATAAGTAGCGTTTTTAGGATATTACTCCTTTTTTAATTCATCAACAAAAAACCGTACTAATTGCTCTGCTGCTTGGTATGGACTTATTTTTTGGTTTATTATTTGTTTTTCTAAAAAGTCACTCTTTTCTCTTATTGCTTTATTTACATAAAACCGATTTTGAAGTTTTGCTTTAAAGCTAGCACTTAATGCTTTTAAATCTTGTTCTTTTCGTTTCCGATTAAAATACCCATTGGCTTGGGTAAATTGTTTATAATCCAATAACATTTCCCATATTTCTTCCAAACCGGAAAATTTTACCGACGAGCAAATGGCTGTTTTTGGTGACCATTTAGAGGGGGGACTGGGGAAAAGATGCAAAGCATTAGCATATTGTGTTTTTGCCATAAGAGCTTTGTGATAGTTATCGCCATCGGCTTTATTAATTATCAAAGCATCTGCCATTTCCATTATACCTCTTTTAATACCCTGTAATTCGTCTCCGGCACCGGCTAACATTAGTAAAAGAAAAAAATCTACCATAGAATGAACAGCAGTTTCACTTTGTCCAACGCCCACCGTTTCAATAAAAATTATATCATATCCGGCGGCTTCACAAAGTATAATACTTTCTCTTGTTTTTTGAGCTACACCACCTAAAGAACCTGCCGAGGGAGAAGGACGAATAAAAGCATTTGGATGATTAGATAACTTTTCCATACGGGTTTTATCACCTAAAATACTTCCTTTACTGCGTTCACTGCTTGGGTCTATCGCTAAAACGGCTAACTTCTTATCGTATTTTTCAACCAATATATATCCTAAAGCTTCAATAAAAGTGCTTTTGCCTACTCCGGGAACACCCGTTATGCCTATTCGGATAGAATTTTGAGAGTATGGTAAGCACGATTCTATAATTTTTTGTGCAAGTTCCTGATCGCTAATTAAAGTACTCTCTACTAAAGTAATAGCTTGACTCAGGATAGCACGTTTACCATTCAAAATTCCTTGCACATAATAATCGGTACTATGACGAGTAGAAGATAGTTTTTTATTTTCTTTTGTGTTTGGATTAATGGATCCGGGGGATACAACTCCTTTTTGTATTTTAATAGCCGATTTATTTTTTGATTTACCCATTCTAAGCAAAGATATTAAAAAGCAGTGGAAAACAGTATACACACAAATCAACGAATTTCTACGAGATTCCCCAAAACTAAAAAGCCCATCTCGTTTCACAACGTGACAGGCCTTCGTCTAAATAAATTCTATTTGGTTTATTTCTTATTCTTCAATAGCATTGCTTCAATACCTTTTACAGCACGGAAACCATCAGCAATAGCACTAATGGCATCTGCTGTGCGATTTACAGCATCACCGCCGGCAAACACTTTTGGGTCAGAAGTTTGTTGTTGATCGTTGGTAACAATCCGACCACGATTAAGATCAATCTTATCCACATATTCTTCTGAAATAAATGAATAATCTGCTTCTTGACCAATAGCACCGATAATCGTATCAACTTCTATAATCTTATTGCTGCCTTCTATTGGAACCGGACGAGGACGAGCGCCTTCTTCAGCTACCATTTTAGCTTCTATATATTCAATAGCCTTTACTTTTTTACCACTTTCATCGGCAATAATACGAACAGGTATGGCTTGTGGATGAATATGAACACCTTCGTCTTCGGCACCTTCTATCTCTTCCCAATCAGCAGGCATATCTTGTACTCTACGACGATAAAGAATGGTTACATCAGCTCCATAACGAGCAGAAACACGTGCACCATCAATAGCTACGTTTCCACCACCAATTACAACAACTTTCTTACCTACATCAAAAGATTCTTCGTTATTAATCAAGCGAAGATATTCAACAGCAGGAATGGAATTTTCAAGATCTTCACCTTCAAGACCTAATTTCCAAGGTTTTTCAAATCCAATACCAATAAATACAGCATCATTCTTTTTATATATTTCATCGAAAGTAATATCTGTACCCACACGAGTATTAAACTCAATTTTTACACCTATCTTCTGAAGATAACCAATCTGTTTATCCAAACTTTCCATAGGTAAACGATATTTTGGAATACCATACATCGTCATTCCTCCGGCAAATTTTTTGGCTTCGAAAACAGTAACATCAAAACCACGTAAAGCCAAATAATAAGCAGCTGTTAAACCGGAAGGTCCGGCACCGATAATACCTACTTTATAGCCATTAGCTTCTTTAATTTCAGGATTTACAATTTCTTTAATTAAATCGGCTGTTTGAGCGCGCTCGGTAGCGTAGCGTTTTAACCAACGAATAGCAACGGCCTCTCCACGAACAGCTATAGCACAAACATCTTCACATCGACGAGTACATACTTTACCGCACATTTCGGGTAATGGATTATTATCGTAAATAATCTTTAACGCATCTTCATCATTTCCTTTAGCAATAGCATTGATATATTCGGGAATATGCATATGGTCAGGACAAACTTCGGTACACAATCCACAAGAGATACAGCGACTAGCCTCAGCACGCGCTTCTTCCTCGTTATAACCCAATACTACTTCGGCAAATGATTTAACACGCTCTGCTCCATCAAGCTCACGCATAGGAACACGGTTGAAAACCATCAAACTGGTTTCATTATTGCTTGTAAATGAAAGTTGATCTTTTCCGTAGGGATTATCAACACCGGGAGTCCATAAAAATGAATTGGCATCAGGTGAAACGTAATTATACTCTTTGGTTAGATTTAATGATCCTGTTGGACAAACATCTACGCAAAGCGCACACCAGCAACAACGACCATAATCAACTCTTGGGCGAAGACCGGAATTTCCTTTTTCTTCTTTAATGTTAAATTCAGCTGCCAGTTCAACCATATCGATAGCCTCATTCATACAAATTGTAGAACAATTTCCACAACCTATACAATCCTGTAAATCGTTATAGTGGAAACCACGATATCGATCGGCAGTATCTTGTCCAAGCACATCCATACGTTTGGTATGTGGATTTTTACCGAACTGTGATATACCCGTTAGTGGTCTTACAAATCCTTTTAAATCGAAAAAACTCATTTTTCTTAAATTTATTTTTGACGACTTACCTAAATAAGCCCAAAGTCTTTTTTATCTTTCTATCTCAGGAGGACAAACACCAAGGCTGTTCATAATGAACGATACATCGGCTAAATTTTCTCCTACCAAAACATCTTCTAACAAACTAACACCATGCACATAGGCAGGGCCTCTTGCGTGAGCTCTACGTGGTTTATCACTTCCGTCGCTTACCACATGAAAACCAAACTCTCCTCTTACACTTTCAACTTTTCCATATGCCGACCCTGCCGGAATAGTCCATTTCATTGGATTCGGCATTTTATTCAAATAATCGCCGGAAGGCAAATTCTGAATCAGCTGACGAATCATAGAGATTGTTTGACGAATCTCAAATTGTCGCACTCTGGCACGAGCCCAAACATCACCACCTTCAAAAATACCCATTTCAAAATCGAGTTTATCGTAAGCGTCATAAGGATTGTCTTTACGAACATCGTGACCAATACCGCAACCACGAAGCGGAGCACCAACTACGCCCCATTCCATTGCTTTTTCTTTGGTGATAACACCAACACCTTGCGCTCTTTTTTGGAAAATAGCACTATCAAACATCATACGATCGTAATCGTCGATACGCTTTTCGATATAATCCATCGTGCGAAGTACTTTATCTTCAAAGCCTTCCGGAATATCTCTTCTAACGCCACCCGGCCAAATATACATATGATAAATACGACCTCCTGTTAGCTCTTCAAATAAATCTAAAACATAGTTACGATCGCCCACTGACCATTGTCCAACAGTATATAATCCTGCGGAACCTGATTGGCCTGCATACCAAAGCATAAAACTTTGCAAACGTGCCAATTCCAAAACTAAGGAACGTAAATATTGTCCTCTTTCCGGAACTTCACGACCTTCAATTTGTTCAACAGCCAAAGCAAAAGCAGCTTCCGGCGGATCTGGTTCTGGCACACAAAAACGACATAAAATAGTTGTTGATTGCATCCAATTCCTACGTTCGATTAATTTCTCGAATGCGCGATGCAAATAACCTACGTGAGTAGTAGCTTTCACAATAGTATCGCCTTCGAGCTGAAGTTTTACCATCATATTTCCGGTAATTCCCGGATGCTGAGGGCCAAGATATAATGTTGTAGATTTTTCTCTCATCTTATTCTCTTGAGTATTTTTTTGCAAAATCAGGAATTTCTTCACCGCTACGGTTCGCAATTCGTTCTCTTACATCTTGTTTATCTTCTCTTCCTTCTCTTTCAAAGAAGGTATCGTTTACATATTCGAGAGTATCAAAATCGCGACGCATTGGAGGTGCATCTTCCCAATCTTCTAAAATAAATTCTTTTTCACCAATAAATCCGGGGAATTCCACACCAAACATTTCACGAATTTCACGCTGATAAGTATTAATTTGTCGCCAAATCATATCCGTATTTTCCATTACAGGATTTTCTCTATCGATACGGGTTTTTACAAAGAGGTTTACTTTTGTTTCTGGCGACCAAATAATATACACAAGCTCAAGCTCTCCACTCTCAAGCCAGTCTACACAACTTAAATGCGATAAACTAATATAACCCAGCTTTTCTTTGGCATAGAGCAAAATAGATGAAACTTGTTCTTTTGGAGCAAATGCAAAAACGGTGTCTTTTCTAACCACTTCCGTTATCAGGTGCTCAAAAGCTGCTTGCAACTGTTGAGCTAATATTTCTTCTTTTGTATAACTTGTTTCCATATCTATCCGTTTACCAGTTGTATTCAACCAAAGGCCAGTTTTTAAGTACTTTCTTTTGGTTATTGCGATACCAATCTAAATTCTCTTTGTATTTTGTTGCACCATCGGCTTTGCCTGCCGCAATAAGCCTTTGTAATTCTTTAAATCCTTCAATTACAGATTCCGGACGAGGCATACATCCATTGATATAAACATCAACAGGAATATATTTATCAAGCAATTTGATGGTGTTATACGAATCCCAATACATTCCTCCATTGATGGTACAAGAGCCAAATCCAATAACATATTTTGGGTCTTGCATTTGTTCGTAAACACGAATAACACGCTTTAATGTTTTTGTTGATAGATAACCTGTTATCAGGAGTAAATCGGCCTGACGAGGAGTAGCAGCACCACGAACACCAAGACGCTCAGCATCATAGCGAGAAGTTAGTGTTGCTGGTAATTCAATAGCACCACAGCCTGTTCCGTAGGCCAACATAAATAAAGAATTTTTTCGAGTAAAATTCTTTATATAATCAACGATTGTTTGTGCATTTTTGTCGTTATACATCGAATAAATATTTTAATCATTTAATAAAAAGCTGCCCATACAAGACCAATAAGACCAAAAAATGCAGGCCACTTCCAAAAATATGTAATGGCTTGTTCTGTACGATAACGTGGATTTATTACGCCATACAAAACAGGAATCATATACAGAGCAAATGTTTTAATAACTAATTCTATCAAATTGGATGCTCCTCCCATAAATACATCTACAAATAAGGTAAGTTTAACAAAGGCGAATATTGATCCGCTTGTCATCATCATTCCCAGATATTTTCCGCCAAATTCCGAAACAGGACCGGAAGCAACCTCTGCAGGAGCATGAACAATATCAAATGGAGCATAATGAAACATTCCTAACATTGCCATAATAGCAGCTATAAAAGCAAAGGGATTGCTGAACATCATCCAGCTTTCACTCTGTGCTTGAAGTTCAATCATTCCGGTAATTGAAGTCGTGTGAAACTGAGTCATTAATGCTACCATAGACATAACAAAAGGAATTTCGTAGCCCACCATTTGACTTAAACCACGACTAACACCAATAGCTGAGTTTGGATTTCCTGTTTGTCCGGCTCCCAATGCCATTCCTAAAGATCCGAAAACCATCATATATATAAGGAAAATAAGGTCGCCACTGAAATTTAAATTTGAAAACCAATTCCCACTTGTTAAAATAGGGACAAACATCAGTGATGTAATAGAAGCGGTAATAGCAAAAACAGGACCCATATGTTGTATCCAACCATGGTGAATACTGGTTTCTTTAGAGTATAATTTTACCACGTCTATAAAATTCTGATAGATGGGTGGTCCTACACGATTTTGAATCCGAGCAATAACTTTTCTTCTTGCTCCACCGTACAACATACCAACCGTAAAGGCTAATAAAATTGTGGCTATAGCTCCAAGTATTTCTATTAAAATTGTATTCATTTTATAGAATCTTTATTTCTTTTTATTTTTTATTTCAATCCTTCTTCCATTAATTAGAAGCCAAAATATTTTGTTCCGGCTATCAATAGTAAGACTAAAAATGCCATTACATAGATAGCGTAAAGCTGACCATTACCACTATAAAAACGTCGAATGAAATCGAACAACGCTTCTAAACCTTTGCCGAAATCGGTATAATAATCATCAATTTTTCTCTTTAATAAAGGCCAAATAGCTCTTTCAAAAGGTTTATAAAAATCCATTTGAAAAGTCATATTATCTTCAGGTTGAATCACCTCGCCTGAAGAGCTAATATCTTTAGTGCTAACATAACGTTGGTTTTTATATCCTTTAATTGTTATAAATGCCAAGCCAACTAAAAAGACACCCATAACAGAAATCATTATATTTTGCAATACTACTTTATCGCCCCAAGAGTTAAATAATACACTAAGCTGATACCATTCGATATTAGGAATTCTGTTCTCAAACCCAAGAACAAGCATTGCTTTTTGAATAGGTTCAATAATAAATCCGGGAAAAGTACCGGCAAATACCGAAATGGCTGAGAGGACTAACATAGGAATCAGCATTGCTAATGGAGCTTCTTTAACATTAGCATATTCCGGCTCTTCTTGTCCTAGGAACATTCCAAATAAAATGCGATAGGAATACAAAAAAGCAGCAGTACTAGATAAGAAAACCATAATCACTAAATAATAATGATCAGAAGTAATTAAAGCTTCGTAAAGCATCCATTTACCCACAAAACCACCTAAAGGAGGAATTCCGGCTAAGGTGATAATGGATATTAAAGTGGCAATAAATGTCAAAGGCATTCTTCTAATCAGACCTGTTACTTTAGTCATATCCGTTGTTCCAACCTGACGTTCTACAGCTCCAACGGCCATAAATAAGGTTGCTTTAAATACGGCGTGAAGAACAGCTAAAAACAAACCTGCCATAACTCCAAGATAAGTTCCTGAAGCCAAACCGATAATAATATAACCTAATTGAGCAATAGAAGAATAAGCTAAAAGTTTTTTTGCATCAGTTTGAATAACGGCATAAAATGTTGCTAATACCGCAGTAATAGCTGCTAACCAAGCCACAACTTCATTAATCAGCCAGTTTTGCGTACTTACTAAATTAAATAGAACTAAAGCAAATCCAAAAACACCCATTTTTGAAAGTGCTCCTGAAAACAAAGCAGTAAATGACATTGGTGAGCCTGCATAAGCTTCAGGTGCCCACACATGAACAGGCATAATAGCTGTTTTAACACCAAAGCCTATCATTAATAATATTGCGATAGCTAATTGATAGCCAAAGCCGATAGCGTAAATACTGGTAAATATATCTTCTAATAAAAAACTTCCAATAAAACTATATACTATTACAATAGCCATTAACATTGAATAAGCTCCAATAGCACTAAAAATCATATATTTTAAGCCCCTACGATCTACATCTTTACCAGAGTAGATTACAATAAGATAAGATGACCAAGTCATTATTTCCCAGAAAAAGAAAAGCGAAATTAAATCGCGACTCATAAGAATACCCAGCATTGCACCAATGCTAAAAAGGAAATTCATATAAAAATAGCCAAGATTATCTTTCCCATTCATATAAGCTGTGGAATATAAAAGGGTTAAAAAACCTAAAACCACTACTATTATCCCAAATAAATACCCTGCCGAAGTAAAGCCCCATTGTAAATGAAAACCTCCAATTTCAAAATTGAGCTGTACTGCTGCATCTATTGAGAAAAAGAAATATGATACTGCAAGCATAATAAGTACTACAAAGGAATTGAGTAGAATTGGCAGAAACTTATTTAAAACAAAGCTTATAATTGCCCCACCAAAAACCAGAATTAATATGATAATTAAACTATTCATTTCTTTTTCTTTTTAATTACGCCCAACTGATAAAACCGATTGAATATAGTGTTGCTTATCGAGTAAGTCAGTAGCGGCTCTTTCGATTAAACCCGAAATCAAATCGGGATAAACACCAATAATAACAATAACTAATGCCAAAATAAGCATTGCAAATTTTGCATTAAAGCTTGGTATCTTTATCTCGACAGTAGAAATACGTTCTTTAAAATAAATGCGATGAAGGACTCTGAAATAGTATACTATTTCTATAACACTCACCACTAAAATAATGGCAATAACCGCAATTAAGCGAGCATCGGCAGCAGCCATTAAAATATATAATTTGCTCCAAAAACCTGCAAAAGGAGGTAAGCCGACAATGGCTAACGAGCCCAAAGCGAAAAGGAAAGCTGTAAATGGCATTAGTTTACCTATACCATCTAAATCAGAAATATTTTTTTCTTTGGAATGATATACTAAATAGGTAGCACTTAAGAAAAGCATTCCTTTAATAATGGCATGATTAAACATTAGGAAAATAGCTGCAAATACGGCTTCGTGTGTTCCAATACCAAAAGCAACCAAGACTAATCCCATCTGACCAATACTGGAATAAGCCAACATACGTTTTAATCTTCCTTGACGCATAGCAATTACTTCGGCAACAGCCATCGTTATTAATCCCATAACAACTAATAACTGTAGAACTTCGACAACATCAAACAGAGTAAATATTATACGAATAAGAGCATAAACACCGGCTTTTACAACTATACCTGCAAAAATAGCACCTATAGGTCCGGGAGCCTGAGTATAAACATCGGGAACCCAGCCATTTAACGGAAACATTTCGGCTTCAATACCAAATCCAACAAAAAATAGTATCAGAATAACACCTTTCATATATGGATTCATATCAGGAACTCTCTGAGCAATTTCGGCCATATTAAGTGTTCCAACCTGAGTATAAAGAATTAATATAGCTAATAGTATAAGAAATGAGGCAAAAGAACCAATCAATAAATATTTAAACGCAGCTTCAGCACCATCGCGTTCGCGATAAAAAGCCGTTAAGGAATATGCCGAGATGGCTGTAATTTCAAGAAATACAAATAAATTAAAAATATCACCTGTTAGCACAACTCCAATTGCACCCGTAATAAGCATCATAAATAACACATAAAATTTTTGTGTTTGAGCATAATCAACTTCAGGTTTAAAATTATAAGTATATATCCATATTATAAATCCAAGAAAGCTAAAAAGGCTAACAAGAAAGCCTGTGAAAGGACTAAATACCAGATTGATTCCCCAAGGAGGCGACCAGCCTGCAATAATTTCGATAATAGTTGTGTCTTTTGTAATGACCTGAGTCATTAAAATAACCGAGATATAGGAAAGGTAAAGCAATACCAATCCGGGAATGAGTCGTACTAGATTCTTATTTAATTTCCCAAACAAAGGGATTAAGAAAGCCGCCATAAGCGGAAGTGCTATATAATGTACCGGAGATATTACCATTTTAAATTCTTTATTTCGTCAATAGCTGCAGTATTATGATGTCTGTATAATCGGATGACCAACGAGAGAGCTACGGCGGTTACAGCAAAACCAATAACAATAGCCGTAAGCACTAATGCTTGAGGAACAGGATCGACCATAGCTTGAGTAGAACCCAAAACTTCCGGTGAAAAAATAGGAGCTGTTCCGTTATTAACATATCCTATAGCTACAAAAAGTAGGTGAAGACCAGAATCTACTATCGAAAGACCGATAACGATCTTAAGTAGATTTTTCTTAGCTAGAACAGCATAGAATCCGATTAACATCAGAGCTACCGCTGTTCCGTAAATACTTATCGTTAAAAATTCGTTCATTTTAGCGTCTTAATTTTCATTTTTGGCCTCAGGCCGATTGTTTAACAATACGGTATCGATAACACCAGCAAGTTCTGAAGCTACTTTAAATCCAACAGCTACATAAATAATTCCGATGATACCTCCACTCAATAAATCGTTTAATTCGCCGGTAGGCAAAAAGTTTTCAAGAAAAGTCATACCAAGAATAAGTCCTACAAAACCAACAGTAACAAAAACAACTCCTGCTATAGATTCTATCCAGCTAATGACATTATGATTAACTTTAAATTTTCTATATGAAATTAACATTAACAAGGTAGCCGTTGCTATTATTGCTCCTCCTTGAAATCCTCCACCTGGTGAAAGGTGTCCGTGAATAAAAACATAAGCTCCCAAAAGAACAATTAAAGGAAATAATATTTGGCTTCCTATCTGAATAATGCGACTTGAAGGTAATTTGGCGCGTATTTGTTTTTCGCCTTTTCGACGACGACGATACATAATACTTGACAAGCCGGTAGCAGCCAAAAACAATACTGTTACTTCGCCCAAAGTATCAAAACCCCGATAGTTAACTACAATAGCTGTAACCGCATTCGACACTTTAAGTTCAGTCGGAGTTTTTTCAATGTAATAATCGCCAACGTTATTACGATCTTCTCCAAATGGAATTTGAGAAACAACACCTACAAGAAAATAACCAATAGTAGCTAAAATGAGAAATACTATAATTCTTTTAATCATTTATCATCTCCTTTCTTCATCTCAACATAAGATGTTTTTTTGTCGCAACATTTTTCCTTATCGGTAGTGTTACGAATAGTAATAATAAAAATGATAGTTGTTAAAGCCACTCCAATAGCAGCTTCGGTAAGTGCAACATCGGGTGCTTGCAGAATAAAAAAGAATAACGAAAGACCCAAACTAACAAGACCGGTAGCAACAACAGCATAAAGTAAGTTTTTAGAGATTACCGCATAAATTGCTGATCCTATAGTTAAAATAACTAAAGCAAAAACAGGAATTACTAACCAATTCATTTTGATTCCTCCATTTTTTCTACCACTTCTTCGTAGGCATCAATATGCTCTTTAGAAATGGGTTTAAGTTTATCTTTATAACTTCCTCTAGCAATTGCATGCGAGCTAAGCGGATTAGAAAAGGCAATAAATAAAATCATTAATACCAATTTTATCCACCAATCAGGTTCTAAAAAAGCGACTCCAAAAATTAAGCTCATAGCACCTAAAGTAGAAGCTTTTGTTCCAGCTTGAATCCTAGTATAGATGTCGGGCATACGAAAAATACCTAAAGCTCCCAAAAACAAAAAGACAGCTCCGATACTAACAAAGAAATAGCCTATGTAAGTAAAAATATTTTCCATATTAAATACCTCCCTCCAAATAGCGGGCAAATGCTAAAACGCCAATAAAACCTAAGACAGCATATACTAATGCAACGTCAACATAAATAAAGCGCCCAAAAACGTGCGACATAAATACCATTGCAGCTATTGCTAAAACGGAAATGGTATCAAGAGCAACCACTCTATCAGAAGCCGTAGGCCCTTTTAAAAACCTAACGAATCCCAACAAAATACCAAGAGAAATAATTGCAATGATTACCAAATTAAAATAGTCCTCGAATACCATATCTATTTATCAAATATTTTAATTAAAATTTTCTCGAAATCAGCAGCTATTGCTTCATAAATACCTGCTTCATCTTTTGTTGTCATTTTTAACCAATGAATATAAAATTCATCTTCAATTAAATCAACGGTAAGCGTTCCGGGAGTGAGAGTAATACTGTTTGCTAAAACCATTTTGGCAAAATCGGATTTTAAGCTCGACTTAAATTTAACTATCCCCGGATTAACAGGTAATTTAGGATTGATTACAATTTTAGCAACTTGAAAATTAGCCTTTATAAGAGCAATTAAGAACACCCAAGAATATTGAAGCAAATACATTATTCTACGGGGATGAAAAAGACGAAAGCCATAATGGGAAAAAGAAGTAAAATTTAATGCAGATATTATTCCCGTTACTATAAGTCCCGTAACAATTTCGGCAGTTGCAAAACTAACAGTAAAGGCATACCAAACCACCATTAACAATAACCAGGTATATAAAAACCGGCTCCATTTTGAAGAAGTATTTTTCATGTTTTAAGAACTTAAGTTTTTGGCTTTAATACTTAGGTTAAGCCTAAATATTGACACAAAAATAGTTCAAAAATGCAGGGTAGCTAAGTTGAATCCTAATTTATAATAAATCTATGTAAGTAGGTATATCTAAGCTTACAATTATTACTATATATACTATTGATTTTCAGCTTAAAAACATCTTAATCTTCTGAAATAACTCGGCTTTTATTATAGGTTTTGTAATATACTCATCGCAACCAAAATCGAAGGCTTTTTCCATATCGCCATCTATAGCATAAGCGGTAACAGCTAAAACAGGAAGTTTTGGATTTAATAGTTTTATTTGCTTAGTTGCATTATAACCATTCATAACCGGCATTCTAAGATCCATCAATATCAAATCAATCTTACGCTCCGTAAGTACTTCTTTGACAGCGTCTTTACCGTTTTTTACCCAAATAAGCTCTGCTTTTGTTTTACGTAAAAGAGCTTCTAAATATTGGTAGTTTGATGCGATATCTTCTGCAATCAGTATAACCTTATTCTCAAAATTGGGAATTTTTTTGTTTTCTTTTATCGTAACTCTTTCTTTTTCCTGCTTTCTTTGGAGGTAAGGAAGGGTAAAGTAAAAACTACTCCCCTTTCCTAAAACTGATTCTACCCAAATATCGCCACCTAATTTTTTTACAAGAGTTTTTACAATTGTCAAACCTAGACCTGTACCCATCTTTTTACCTTTGCCATCTATCTGATGAAAACGTTCAAAAATCAGTTTTTG
>Ga0164318_10000540_pt1 | contig 29470 bp, 28 predicted proteins | sample GuaBasSedimGuay9_FD_113734 | JGI IMG/M metagenome (GOLD analysis project Ga0164318, IMG submission 113734) | Subseafloor sediment microbial communities from Guaymas Basin, Gulf of California, Mexico - Guay9, Core 4571-4, 0-3 cm | ecosystem: Environmental > Aquatic > Marine > Hydrothermal vents...
ACTTTGCCTATTCGTTTTATACCTATAAAAAATTATATTTAAGTGGCCTTGAATATTTTAGTATTCTAATTAAACATCAAATTCTGGTACAAAATACCACAATTTTTATGAATAAAACCATAAGTATAATAACTTATGTTTTAATGCTTTACTTCTCTATTCGTTGTCTTGTTAAAAGATAATCCCTAATTGCAACAGAAGCTGAAATACCAACGCTTGAGAGTGTGAGATAACTGTACTCAATATCGATGAAATTCCCTCGGTTTCCCGATGCTTGTTTATAGAGTAAGGTGCCTCCAAGGGTTAATAAAAAACTGACAGGTAAAGATATAAAGAAAATAATTTCAAACCTCCTAAAACTGGTTTCCTTGTACCCTCCATCTGAATTAAAATCGGAGTAGTTTTCAAAATTAAAAGAGTAAGATCTTGAGTCGATTAATTTATAGTTATCTATTTGCAAATCCAAAATTGTTGTATTTGTATTTATAGGAGAATCATCACCATAAAGTACATCCGAAATACCCCATAGGAATACGAACATTATAAGGATATAGATTAGTTTATAAAAAATTATTCGTCTTTTCTTATTGGATTGTAACATTCCTAATTCCAATATTTTCCATAAAATAGGTCAAGCTTATTTTTTGTTTCTTTGGGAATTGCCGCAGGATCAGTTATTATTGCATATTTTGCCGCATCCTTGCATGTACAGGTTCTTTTTTCTGGTATTGATTTAATTACTTTTTTGATGATCTCCTGTGCGGCTGATGTGTTTGCCTTAAGATTTTCTACAACCATTTCGATTGATACATCTTCCTCGTCTTCTTTCCAGCAATCATAGTCAGTAGGGAAGGCAAGCATCCCATAGCAAATTTCAGCCTCCCTTGCAAGTTTTGCCTCCGGTAGAGCTGTCATTCCTATAACACTTCCACCCCAAGACCTGTAGAGGTTGCTTTCAGCTCTGGTTGAAAAGAGAGGGCCTTCCATACATATATAAGTACCGCCAAAATGCACCTTGTATCCAAGTTCCTTGACTGTATTTAAAAGAATTGCCCTCAAATCATTACAATAAGGATCAGCAAAGGCAACGTGTCCTACAATTCCATCTCCAAAGAAGGAATTGGACCTGGATTTTGTTCTATCTATTATCTGGTCAGGGATTACAATATCCCTTGGGCTTATTTCTTCTTTTAGGCTTCCAACAGCACTGACAGCGATAATTCTTTCTACGCCGATTTTTTTAAGCGCCCAGATATTGGCCTTTACAGGAATCTCTGTCGGAAGGAATCTGTGTCCAACTCCATGTCTCGGCAGAAAGGCAACATTAACCCCATCAAAACTTGTAACTGTAATTTTATCCGAAGGTTTTCCAAAAGGTGTATCAATGTCAATCTCATCCTTTATCTCTATTCCCTCGATTTTATAAAGTCCGGTGCCACCTATTACTGCTATTCTTACACTATCCATCTAAACCTCCTGTATTTATTTTATGCTCTTATGATTTTTTGTGCTTACATTTAATCTAATTATATTACTCACTTTTAAATATGATTTAAATAAAAATTAGTGAGAATACTTTATTATCGCAACTTGTAGATCCCTTGCCAAGCCCGGGATTACGAATAAGCAAATCCAGCCTTTTATTGTTGCCCAAAGTATGGCTGCTTAATGATAATCTATAGATTCAACAGAAAATTGCTTAATTTTAGATTTCTCCCCTCTTATCAAGGATATAGAACTTTTGGGTACATTTAGATTCTCTGAAAGAATTTTTATAATGTCCCTATTTGCTTCCCCTTTTATAGGTTTTTTCGGAGTATACACATGATACTTGCCATCCTTTTGAATAATCTCCCTCTTTGAACTACCTGTATGGGCTATAACCTCAATGATCATAACAGCTCTCTTTTTATAGTTAGGTTTTAATAATTTTAATAATTCCTGGGTCCAAATATTGCGGTTCCAACTCTCACCATATTAGAACCTTCCTCGATTGCTATCGGGTAATCTCCGCTCATTCCCATCGAAAGGTAAGTTATATCAAGTTCTTTATACCTATCTTTCATCTCATCAAACTTTTTTCTGGTTAGTGAAAAGGCCTTTCTTATCTCTTTTTCATCCGTTGTCAAAGGTCCTACTGTCATAAGACCCTTTATATTTATCATTTTATATTCCAGAATCTCGTCAACAAGTTTGAAAACTTGATCCGGGTTTACTCCGTATTTGCTTTCCTCTCCGCTTGAGTTTATCTCTATCAAAATATCCACTAATTTTTGAGCACGCCTTTCAATCTCCCGAACAGTTTCAACTTTATCGATGCTTTGTATCATACTGAATATTGGAAGGGCATGTTTCACCTTGTTTCTCTGAAGATGGCCTATCAGATGCCATGTTACCCCTTTTTTTATCTTATCAAACTTATCTCTTGCCTCCTGAACACGATTTTCTCCAATTATTTTAATACCCGCTTCAATAGCCTCATTGATTCCTTCCGGATCAACAGTTTTAGTTACTGCAATAAGAGTTACACTATCTTTTCGACCTGTTTTACTGAGGGTTTCTTCTATAGTTTCCTGGACTCTTTTTAAATTATCGGCTATGATTCCCATGGAGTTTCTCCTTCTTCTTTTAATTGATTCTAAAATTTTTAAAATATCATAATTCCTAATTTATAAAATCATCTGCTTAAACAACTATAATATAATCATAATTTTTCACTTTTGTATTCAACAATTCTACCACCACTCATTTTATAAACATCAATATTTCCTTTAAACTTAATAAACCTATGACTTGAAATAATTATGGTTGTACCGTTTTTATTTTCTTCATCCATTATTTCAAGAATTTTTGTGGTTGAATCCTCATCTAGTTCAGATATAGGCTCATCGGCAAATATGTAAGTGGGTTCTTTTACAATTGCTCTTATGAATAACAGCTTTTTTATCTCGCCTCCTGAAAGTTGATATGGAAGGCTGTTTATTTTATCTATAAGATCGAGCCTTTCAAGCAGCTTTAATGCCCTGTTTTTTAGCTCACCAATTTTTTTTCTGAAAAATATATGTGGTAGCAGAATATTTTCAATTACATTTAAATCCTTTATCAGAATAGGCCTTTGCGGAATATATCCAAATTTTCTGATAATAGTTTCAGCTTTTTTAGATTGATTTAACTTGCTGGATAGTTTTCCGTTGTAGATTATTTCACCTCTGTCGGGTTTCAAAATCCCTGCAAGAATAGATATAAGGGTGGTTTTACCTCCACCAGTGGGACCAAATATGACAGTTTTACTTCCATCGTATATATCAATACTTACGTTATCAACAGCTTTAATCATACCAGTAATGCTTGTTTTTAATGGATATACTTTACTGATATTGATTGCCTTTATACTCAATCTAATCTCCAAATTCCGATAAATGTAAATATTTGCTATTAAATCTTAAAAGGAATACAACATATGAAATAGCCACAATGGTAAGAGAAACACCAAAAATACTCTTTATAAAGATAGATATTAACCTGTGCGACCATATATGTCTGATATTAATCAAAAAATCAGGAAGATATATTATTTTTGCCGCAATAAATATCATAATTGTTATACTACCGAGTAGAGCTCCTGAAATTGCCAGCATAAATATTTCCATAGAAAATAGAACCACTATGTCTGTTTTTTTTATTCCAAATATTTTGAAAACTGCATAGTCCTGATACCTGGATTTACAGTATAAAAGGGATACAGCAGGTATCGTAATTAGGATAAGTATTACGGAAGTTAATCCAGTAGTATAGAAGAAGCCTTTTATACCTGAGTACTGAGGTAGAGTCAGAAAAGAGGATGTTAACATTATAAGAAATAGCTGAGCTGAAATCACAAAGGAAATGATGAAGAAAAGGGTAGAAATTGATGCACGTCTTTTTATGTTTACCAGAGAATGCCAGAATATCTTTTTAATCATGATGATAAAATTCCCTATTATGGTTTTATTCATAAAAATTAGATCGAAATTTGGCTCTTTAGACAAAATAAATACTTAATTGCTATATATTTTTAATTAAAATATCCTTAGAACAAACACAAAATTAAACCCCGGCGATTGGAGCACCGGGGTGGCAAATTGGGCGATACTGGATTCGAACCAGTGACTTCTACCATGTGAGGGTAGCACTCTACCGCTGAGTTAATCGCCCCTTATACTCGTATGAAATTATAATATAAATTTCTATATGAAGTAAAGTCTAAATTTTAAAATAGTGGCACTTACCATCTTTCTCCAGGAATTTATGTAGTGCTATTGAAATTATATAATATACTTTTTATCCTTAACAGGAAAACTCTTAATCTCATCGTTCATCTGTTCAAAACCTTTTCTCCCCAGCATTCCATAGGCGTACTGTTTTCCTGCTTCAACACCGGGCTGATCCAGCGAGTTGATATTGTAAAGATAGCCTGCAAATACTGTTTGTACTTCGTACATATAGAATATCTGTCCAACTGTGTATGGGTTTACCTCGGGTAAAACAATTTCGATTACAGGTCGAGAAGATTTTACAAGTGCTAAAACTGTAGCCTTCTGCTCTGATTCCATAAGCTCATTTAAAGTATGTCCACCCAGATATCCGGTACCGTCATAATTATCAAAGCAGGATGGGATATTAAGAAAATTTCTGAAGTTTTCTACACTTAAAATGGTGAAAATCTTATCAAAAGGACCTTCCCTGTAGAGTTGTATCTGTGAATGCTGATCAACAGCACCAACTGCTTTTATAGGAGTTTGCCCTGCATAAACAATTTCGCCTGAAAGGGAGAATTTTTTACCAAGGCTTTCAGCCAGGAGTTGTCTGTACCAGCCAGAAATATCTGCGAGTGCCTGGGAGTAGGGCATGAGAACCGCCATATTAATCCCTCTGGTTTTGTGAAGATGATAATGAATAACTGCATTTATATATGCTGGATTTTGAAAAAGATCATCCTTTTTACATTTTTTATCCATAAAAGCTGCCCCTTCCAGAAGAGAATCAATATCGATTCCCATTAAATAAGCAGGGAAAAGGCCTACAGAAGTTAATACTGAAAATCTACCTCCAACTCCCTCTGGAATTGGAAGTATTCTGAACCCAAGGTCATCAGCGAGTTTTTTTAAAGTTCCTTTTTGAGAGTCTGTTGTAGCTACTATCTGGTTTCTCAGGAGCTTGTCATCAATTCTTTCTTTCATGAATTTATATATAAGAAGAAAATTCGCCATAGATTCAGCCGTATTTCCTGATTTAGATATTATATTTATGACTGTTTTTTCAGGATCAAGAACATCAAAAAGCCCTTTTATTTCATCGGGATCAATATTTTCTGCAAAAAATAACCTTGGGGCTTTTCTTCTGTCTTTAGGTAATAGGTTATGGTATGGATGTAGAAGGGCTTTTGTAAGAGCTATGCCTCCCAGGGATGATCCTCCAATACCTATTACCACTAAGTTTTCAAACTCTTCCCCCATAGATTTTAATACATCATCTCCTACCTGCTTTATAAGGTCTATATCCTTTTTTCTGTATGGCAGATCATAGAATGGAAGGTTGCCAATTTCTCTCTTTTCATTTAGTGTTTTGTGTATTTCCTTAGTTTTATTTTGATATGATTCCAGTTCTTCTAATGAGATTGAAGCCGGGCTATTTAGATTGGATGATAGTACATAGTTATAATCAAAGATTATCGATTTTTTTATCATCATATCATCTCCTTTCAAATTATTATTTTAATAGTTGTTGAAAAAAAATACAATTAAATATTCACTTAAAAAGACTATATAATTATCCTATTTTGGTATTAGGACGGATGTTGAGTTTCAATTTTTAATTTTATGCATTACATGATTTGTGCTATTTGGCAAGAATGATACATCTGGTTGGCTATCGCCCTTGAAATTAAGGGTTATCCCTGAAAACTGGTTTTAATTGATAAATTTATAAAGTATTGCTATACTCAAATCCTTTGATAGGCATGGTATTTTATATGAGATTTTGGATCTTCATCCGGCACGACTATTATTCCATTACTATTATTCAATGATGTGAACATTATGACTAAAAAATTAAATATACTAATTATTACATTTTTTTTAACATCTATTTTTATTCATGCTTACAATTTGTACTCTGAAAATCTCAATAAAAATATTAATATGGGTAATTTAGTTTACTTTATGCTATTAGAGGGAAGAGGTTTTAAAAATCCGGATTTTAATTCTGACCAGCTTCCTGGAGTAAAATTAGAATTTGGTGAAGCTATAAAATATATTAAAAAAGAGAGATACGAAAAACTTACATGGTATAAATGTATAACTGGCAATGGAGAGTTTTATTTGCCTGAAACCTTTGTGGATGAGAAAAGATTTTCAGATTATCAACTGGATCTCAATGGAAATATAGTAATCGGAACAGCGGAAATTGATAGAGTATATAGTATACCCCTGGACTACATGCCTACAGACCTTGTTTCTCTTAATAATAAAATAAAGGCAAAAGGTTATGAGTGGCGTAAGATGAGATTGCGGGCGGAAGCAAAAACGATGTTTGAAAGAATGATTCAGGATGCAGAGGTTTCAGGGCTAAATATATCTATTATTTCATCATTCAGGGATTCTAAATATCAATCCATGCTGTATACAAGGGCAATTAATAGGCATGGTATAAATGAAAATAGTGTTGCTAAGCCGGGACATTCAGAACATCAGCTCGGAACAGCATGTGATCTTACTTCAGATGAAGTGGGTTATGCGCTTTCTAAGGGTTTTGAAAAGAGCTTGGCCTATGAATGGCTGACTAAAAATTCCTGGAGATACGGGATTTTTTTAACCTATCCTCGCCTTAAACAGAGGATAACAGGATATACCTATGAGCCATGGCATTATAGGTACTGGGGCAAGGATCACTGGAATAAAATCTTTTCAAAATACAGGATAATGTTAAAATGATTTTAGCAGATGAACCATAATCTGTTATTGGTAATTCTATTCAAGCCTGGATTTACCATCCTTTAGGCTTGACTAAAAGATTTCCTATGTTATTCTAATCTATATATATTTATCACTGGCCAGCATATCAAACTTGTAAGGAGATGTTTAGGTGAAACCTTCATCAATGAGAGTAAAGTATAGTAAACTTTTTATATTTACAATAATATTATTTATATTCTTTCTTCCTCTGAGCATCTATGCAAAAAACATTTATAAAGGGCATGGAATAGCTTTAAGGAGCAAGCTCAAGTATGGAGCAGGATTTAAGCATTTTGAATATGTAAATCCAGATGCTCCCAAGGGTGGTGAGGTTAAGCTTTCTGCCATAGGCACCTTTGACAGCTTAAATCCTTTTATTCTCAAAGGAGTAACAGCAGCCGGAATTGGCCTCGTGTTTGACACTCTGACAACTTCATCAAGCGATGAGCCTTTTTCTGAGTATGGTCTAATAGCTAAAACTATTGAAGTACCTTCAGATAGCTCCTGGGTAGCCTATACTTTGAGACCTGAGGCCAGGTGGCACGATGGTTATCCTGTAACAGCCGATGATGTTGTCTTTACTTTTAATATTTTGATGAAGGAAGGGCATCCCTTTTACAGAAGTTACTATCATGATGTTTTGAGAGCAGAAAAAATAGGAAAACGCAAAGTCCGTTTTGTTTTTAGAACAAGCAATAATCCGGAACTTCCTTTGATTGTTGGACAATTACCGGTTTTATCAAAACGTTACTATCAAGAACATACATTTAACAAAACCACACTCGAGCCTCCGATGGGGAGCGGTCCTTATAAGGTAATTGATGTTAAACCCGGCAGATCCATAACCTATAAATTAGTGAAAGATTATTGGGGAAAGGATATAGCGGTAAATAAAGGTAGGTATAACTTTGGAATTATCAAATATGAATATTATAGAGATCCTACAGTTGCATTAGAAGCATTTAAATCTGGTGAGTATGATTTTAGGATTGAGAATGTATCTAAAATATGGGCTACCGCTTACAAAGGGCCAGCTTTTGATCAAGGTAAAATAATTAAGGAAGAACTTCCTAACAATAACCCTGTAGGAATGCAGGCATTTGTGTATAATACAAGGCGTGATATTTTTAAAGATCCAAAAGTCCGGGAGGCGATTGCCTATGCATTTGATTTTGAATGGACTAACAAAACACTTTTCTATAATGCCTATAAAAGAACGAGAAGCTATTTTGAAAACTCTGAGCTGGCATCCAGAGGATTGCCATCGCCTGCAGAACTTAAGCTTTTAAATCTTTACAGGGATAAACTCCCGAAGGAAGTATTTACCAGAGAGTATAATCCTCCAGTGACTGATGGCTCGGGAAATATTAGACCAAACTTAAGGAAAGCCCTTAAACTTTTAAATGAGGCTGGTTGGGAATTAAAGAGTGGGAAATTGGTAAATAGAGCAACTGGAAAACGGTTTGTGTTTGAACTATTGTTGGTACAGCCATCATTTGAGAGGATAGCTTTGCCATTTAAAAAGAATTTGAGCAGGATAGGTATTGAGATGAACATCAGGATTGTGGACAGTTCCCAGTATGTAAACAGGTTGAACGATTTTAATTTCGATATGGTTGTTTACACATTCAGACAGAGTCTCTCACCTGGAAATGAACAGAGGGATTTCTGGTCATCAAAAGCAACAGATACACCTGGAAGCAGTAATCTAGCTGGTATTAAAGATCCTATTGTAGATGACCTTATTGAAAAGGTCATTAGTGCTCCTGACAGAGAGAGCCTTATTGCTGCATGCAGGGCACTGGATAGGGTTTTGCTCTGGGGATACTACGTTATACCGCAATGGCATATCAATGTATATAGGATTGCATACTGGAACAAGTTCGCAAGGCCGAAAATTAAACCCAAGTATGGATTAGGGTTCCTTGACACATGGTGGTTATTACCACAGTACAGATAATCACCAGGTAATCAGTGTTAAAAATATCAAAACTGAACAGGTAAAATATCTAAAAGTTATTTAATATGATTAATTATATCATTAGAAGAATACTTCTTATATTTCCAACCCTCTTTGGGATTATGATCATAAATTTTTTCATAATTCAATCTGCTCCAGGAGGGCCTGTTGAAAGAATGATTGCCCAGCTAAGAGGAGCCGGAATAAATCCTACTCAAATGGTAACAAAAGGTGGAGGAGAGGGTGGCTCCACACAGGCTAAAGGGGGTTCAAAACTCTATACAAAGTATAAAGGTGCAGAAGGGTTAGACCCTGAACTTATTAAAGAAGTGGAAAAGATGTATGGGTTTGATAAACCTCCTTTAAAGAGATTTTTTATTATGATGGGGAATTACGTCAGATTTGATTTTGGTAAGAGCTTTTTTAAAGATGAGAAGGTTATGAATTTAGTAAAACAGAGGTTGCCTGTTTCTATCACTCTAGGACTGTGGACCACTTTTCTTGTATATTTAATATCCATACCCCTTGGAATAAAGAAAGCCGTCAAGGATGGTTCAGCATTTGATACATGGACCAGTTTCATTGTTACAGTAGGATATGCTATCCCGGGTTTTTTATTCGCTATTCTGTTAATAGTTTTGTTTGCAGGGGGTAGCTATCTAAAGATATTTCCTCTCAGGGGTCTTGTTTCTGAAAACTGGCGTATGTTTCCCTGGTATAAAAAGATTCTGGATTACCTCTGGCATATAGTTCTCCCAATAACAGCAAGTGTTATCGGCGGATTTGCCAGCCTTACTATGTTTACAAAAAACTCTTTTCTTGATGAGATTAACAAACAGTATGTATTAACAGCCAGGGCAAAAGGACTGACAGAGAAAAAGATACTGATTAAGCATGTCTTCAGGAATGCTATGCTTATAGTTATTGCCGGATTTCCTCAGGCATTTATAAGTTCTCTTTTTACAGGAACTGTGATAATTGAGGTTATATTTTCATTGAACGGATTGGGGCTTCTTGGATTTGAGGCAGCTTTGAACAGGGATTATCCTGTAATGTTTGGGACTTTATATTTTTTCAGCATGCTTGGGCTCTTTTTAAACCTTCTTGGTGATATTATGTATATGATAATAGATCCACGAATTGATTTTGAAAGTAGAAAGGTTTAGGAATGAAATTGATTGAGACCAAGCTGAATCTTTCACCGATAACAAAAAGAAGGGTAGGCAATTTTATATCCAACAGAAGAGCATATATTTCCTTCTGGATATTTTTATCTCTGTTTTTATTGAGCCTCGGTGCAGAATTTATAGCAAATGATAAACCAATATTAATTCATTATCGTGGAAAATTCTACTTTCCAATCTTCAAGTACTACCCTGAAACGGTATTTGGAGGAGATTTTGATTCTGAGGCTGATTATCATGATACCTATATTCAGAATAACATAAAAAGTGCAGGAGGATGGATGCTCTGGCCCATTATTCCCTATAAGTTTGACACCATAGATTATGAATTGAATGTCCCTGTTCCAGCTCCCCCTTCAGCAAGACACTGGCTTGGTACGGATGATCAGGGACACGATGTTGTAGCTTTAATTATCTACGGATTTCGCATTTCCGTGTTTTTCGGGCTTATTTTAACATTTTTAAGCTCTTTTATTGGGATTGCTGCGGGTGCAATTCAGGGCTACTTTGGTGGGATTATAGACCTGCTTTTTCAGAGGTTCCTAGAAATATGGACTTCATTGCCGTCTCTTTACATCTTGATTATACTTACCAGTATAATTACCCCAACTTTCGGACTGTTACTTTTTATACTGCTATTATTCAGATGGACATCGCTTGTTGGAGTTGTGAGAGCAGAGTTTTTGAGAGCGAGAAACTACGATTTTGTCAGGGCTGCAAAAGCATTGGGTGTTAAAAATCTTTCGATAATGTTCAGGCATATTCTCCCTAATGCGATGGTATCAACCCTTACATTTTTACCCTTTATTCTAAACGGATCAATAGTTTCATTGACATCTCTTGATTTTTTAGGTCTGGGATTACCCCCAGAGTATCCTTCATTGGGAAGGCTATTGGCTCAGGGCAAGGCAAACCTTCAGGCACCATGGCTTGGAATATCATCTTTTGTTGTTCTGGCGGTGTTGTTATCTCTTTTGATTTTTATTGGTGAGGGAGCTAGGGATGCCTTTGATCCAAGAAAGAATTTCGCATAGGGTTAAGTAGATGTGTAGAGAGAGTTTGTAAAAAATAATCTTTTTGTGAAGTGAAAATATGGAGATTTTAAAAGTTGATAATTTAACTGTTGATTTTTTTGTTCAGAAAAAGGTGATCAATGCAGTTAAAGGAATAGACTTTGATATCAAAAAAGGCCAGATATTTGCCCTTGTTGGTGAAAGTGGTGCAGGTAAATCTGCAGCAGCTCATGCTATTCTTAAACTTATAAATCCACCGCTTGCAAGGTACGGGGGCAAGGTTTATTATAATGGGAATGATCTTCTTAAACTCTCCAGCGATAAGCTTCAGAAGATAAGGGGAAATCGGATATCTATGATATTTCAGGAGCCAATGACATCCCTTAATCCACTCCATACTATTGAAAAACAGGTAGGTGAGAGTATAACTGTTCACAACAAAATTATGCCAGAAGAGCTAAGAAGGAGAGTTATTGACTTGTTGAAGCTCGTTAGAATATCCTCTGCTGAATCACGCCTTGGAGCTTATCCCCATCAACTGTCCGGTGGAGAACGCCAAAGAGTTATGATTGCTATGGCAATTGCTAATAGGCCTGATCTGTTAATAGCCGATGAGCCAACAACTGCACTGGATGTAACCATACAAGCTGCTATTATTGATTTGCTTATGGATCTTAAGCGTCAGTTTGACCTTTCCCTCCTGTTAATTACTCATGATCTTACGATTGTTAAGCATGTGGCTGACTGTATGGCTGTAATGAAGGATGGAAAAATAGTTGAAAGGGGTAAGACGGAGAGTGTATTTAGTAATCCGCAGCATAGTTACACAAAATACCTTATGTCGTCTATTATTAAGCCGGTAGTACTCAAACCGATTGAAAGAAAAAATCTTGTCATCACAACAAAAGGATTAAAAGTTTACTATCCAATTTATAAAGGTGTTTTTAGGAAAATTAAAGGCTATGTAAGAGCAGTTGATGATGTTAATCTTGAAATTGCAGAGGGTGAAACTGTCGGGCTTGTGGGAGAGAGTGGATCAGGGAAAACCAGCACAGCTTTTGCTATTTTAAGATTAATAAAAAGCAGTGGGTCTATTAGGTTTCTTGGAAAAGAGATTCAGGGATTGAGCTTTTCTGAATTGAGAAATCTAAGGAGAGAGATGCAGGTTATATTTCAGGATCCCTTTGGAAGCCTGAATCCGAGAATGACAATAGAGCAAATTGTTGCTGAAGGTTTGCGAGCCCATAATCTCTATACAACCCAGGAGGAGAGGGAAAAGATTGTTGGTAAAGTACTGGAGGATGTAGAGCTCGACCCTTCTTTGAAAGATAGGTATCCCCATGAGTTCAGCGGAGGACAGCGCCAAAGAATAAGTATTGCGAGGGCTATTATCCTGAGACCAAGGTTTATTGTACTGGATGAACCTACCTCATCCCTTGATGTATCAATTCAGGCAAGGATAATAGAGCTTTTAAAAGAACTTCAGAAAAAGTATAATTTGACGTATCTTTTTATCAGTCATGATTTAAAGTTGATAAGCTCAATAAGCCATTGGATATATGTGATGTACCGCGGAAAAATTGTTGAAAGCGGAAACAGCGATGAGGTTTTTAATCACCCTAAAGATGAGTATACAAAAAAATTAATTGAATCATCAAGATTAATGAATGTGTAGTGGGGTGCTTTTTTCAATTATCCCTCTATTTCTGTATCAGGGTGGTATTACTGTTTTGGCAGTGATTACAAAGGCCTTTTTTTCGCAGCTAATGATTAGTCAGCTTAAAGCTGTAGGAGAATCAATTATTATTGGCCTGGGAATCAACTTGCTTGACCTTAAAAATATTAAGGTATTGAATCTGCTACCTTCATTGGCATATATTGTGGTTTTTACTCTGATTTTTCATTAACTTATCTTATTGGTTTTTGAAATCAAGTAATAATATTGAAACTTTTATAATAATAGTTGGAATAAAATTATAAAATGGCGAAAATCAAATTACTCCCCAGAGAAGTATACAGCAAAATTGCAGCCGGCGAGGTTATAGATGGACCTTACTCTGTAGTTAGAGAACTAATTGATAATTCTGTCGATGCTGAAGCTGGACAGATAAAGATCTATACAAAGAACGGTGGGAAAGAATTGATTGTGGTTCAGGATGATGGAGAAGGCATGAGCTGGGAGGATGCTGAACTTGCTCTGAAAAGGCATGCTACCAGTAAAATTTCTGAGGCTCAGGATCTGGAACATATCAGAACTATGGGATTCAGAGGAGAGGCTCTTTCATCAATATCCTCTGTAAGTGATTTTGAACTTATAACCAAAGATAGAGAGAGCGATTCTGGGGTCAAACTCAATTGTGAATATGGGAGATTCATTAAAATTGAACCTGTCTCTTTTTCAGCGGGGACTAAAATATCTGTAAGAAATCTCTTTGAGAACTTACCTGCCAGAAAAAGATTTATGAAAAGCAATCGCTCGGAAAACAGCAGGGTTAAGGATGTTGTAATTAAAAAGGCTCTATGTTTTAATGGAATTGCATTCAGATATGAATCTGAGGATAGTCTTGTAATTACCCTCCCTAAAGGTCAATCAAAAATTGAAAGAATCAAGAGCCTGTTTGGTGAAGAAATAGAAAAGCATTTAATCAAGTTTGAGTATAGAGAGGATAGGTTTTCAATAGGGGGCTTTATAACCGATAGGAATTATACACTCTCCAACAGGAATGGACAGTATCTTTTTATAAACAAAAGGCCTATTTACAATAGAACAATTCAATACATTATAAATGAAGCAGCCAAGAGGTTTATAACTCAAGGGAGATATATCTATGCTTTTATTTATATAGATATTTCACCGGAGCTTGTTGATGTAAATGTCCATCCTGCCAAACTTGAGGTTAAGATAAAGATTGAAAAAGATCTTAGTTCTGCCCTGTACAGGCTGATCCAGAATGTATATCAATCTAGGGTATTTTATAGTAAGAAACAACTGATTTCTGATAACACTGAAACTGTAAAGTTGGATAATTTCTTAAAAAAAGAAAGTGGAAAGAAGAATAATAGGTTTGATTTATTTAAAAAATCTCTATCAGAGGATAAAAAAGAGGGATTGTACCTTGTTAGAGATCAAAATAAACCCATACATGAGCCTAATGAAACAGAAAAATCCGAAGTTTACATGTTTTCTGAACTCAAAACTTCAGGATTGGTAGCTGAAGAGTTAAAATCGGCTGGTATAAACATTGATAGCTTAGAATATGCTGGATCCATATTTAATGAGTTTTTGATCTTTGATGAATCAGAGTCATTCCTGTTGGTGGACCAACATGCAGCCCATGAAAGGATACTTTATGAAATATTTACCAGAAAATATGACAATTTAAATCCTTCAGAAAATCTTTTAGTTCCAATTAATTTGACTCCTCCTCCTGGTATGTACGATGATATATTGGATCATAAAGATGATTTTTTATCAGCAGGTATAGAAATTGAACCTTTTGGAGATGATAGTATCAATATTGTATCAATCCCTGCATTATTGCCTGAAGATAAAGAATCCAGGATTGTTCTTGAGTTTTTTAATGAGTATTTTGAGAGAAGAAGTTTTCCGGAGGAAGGTTCTTTAAAGGAAAGATTTTTAAAGTATGCGGCCTGCAAATCTGCAATTAAAGAGGGAGATAGAATTAATAGGGAGGAAGCATTTTATCTACTGAAGGAACTTTTAAAATGCAACATACCTTATATGTGTCCTCATGGTAGACCAACCTTATTAAGAATTAAAAGAGATTATATAGAAAGGATATTCAAACGGAGGTGAGCCTATGGTTTCGGTATCGAGAAAGGAGCTGGAAAGCTGGATAAATGAATATCTTGATGTTTATTCGGTAAGCGATTATCTGCCTAATGGGCTTCAAGTTGAAGGAACAGACGAAATAAATAAGATTGTTACTGCTGTTAGCATTAATATGGACGTTATAGAAAAAGCAATTAAAAAAGGTGCGCAGGCAATTATTGTTCATCATGGATTATTCTGGAAGAATGATGATCCAAGAATAACCATGTACAGAAAGAAGAGAATACAAGAGCTTTTAAGCCATGAAATAAATTTGTTTGCTTACCATCTGCCCCTTGATATTCATCAGGAGATAAGCCATAATAGATTGATTTTGCAAGGCATTGGAATTTCTGGTGAAAAAATTAAAATTCCTTCGGCTAAAACAGGCCTGGATTATGGGTTGATCGGTATATTTGAAAATCCTATTAAGTTTAACGAATTGATTGCGAGATTGAATAAGTTTCTTGAAGCTGAATCAAAGTACTTTAAATATGGAAGCGATTATGTAGAGAGTGTGGCCGTTGTGAGTGGAGCAGGAAGAACTCTTCTGGACAAGGTTATTTATCTGGATGTTGATGCTTATATTACAGGGGATGCTCAGGAAAATAGCGAGTATATATCCAGAGAAATGAGAATTAATTATATTTATGCAGGTCATTATAATACAGAGAAACCAGGGATCGCAGCTCTTGGAGAAAAAATCAAGGAAAAATTTGGTATTGATGTAGAGTTTGTAAAGCAGGATAATCCTCTTTGATAACATTTTTGGAGATCGCCGTGTTTTCCTGACGGACTCCTCACAAAATTGTAAATGTCAACTAATTCGAGGGCAAAAATTAATAGATTTCCATTGTTTAAATAATATTTCCTACTTATGTCATCCCGGACTTGATCCGGGATCTTCACATATTAAAATTATATGTTCTTTAATTAATTACATATTAAATAGTAAAAACACACGCTTCTTATGGATATTAACGTATATTAGATTCCCGCTTTCGCGGGAATGACATCAAGGACATAGTGTAAAAAAAACTGTCTTAAATTTAGGTAACATCTACAGCAATGACAGCTCACGCTGACGTTATTGCGAGCGAAGCGACACAATCTCTGGTTCTAACTGGAGATAACCTTCAACTTTCATAAAAAAATTTTGTAATCTTAAAATTAATATATTAGACTTTTTATAGGAATAGTTGGAGGTATCATTTTATGAGCCAAAATAGAACAAAAAGAGTACCAATTGTTAGTGGGCTTTTTTATCCAGACAATCCAGATGAATTATCTAATATTATTGATAAATATTTGAATAATATAGATAAAAATGATATATGGAATAAAATTATAGAACAAACCTCATTAAATATTAAGGAACTAAAACCCTTAGTAATTATAGCTCCTCATGCAGGATACATGTTTTCAGGGAAAATACAGGCATATTCATATAGTGTTGTTAGTGAATATAAATATGATTCTATTATAATAATTGGAATTGCACATCAAAGACAATTTAAGGGAATCTCTGTTAATATGGATAGTGAGTATGAAACACCTTTAGGTACCGTTAAGGTGAATTTTGAATTTGCTAATGAATTAAGAAATTTTGATAAAAAAATAATTACTGTTGAAGAAGCCCATCTTCAAGAACATTCGATTGAAGTTCAATTGCCTTATATTCAAAAATTATTTCCTTCATCAACAATTGTTCCAATTTTGTTTGGTGAACAATATTATGAATATTCAGAGCTTCTTTACAATGCCCTTAATAGTACAGTAAAAAAACTTAAAGGTAGCTATCTTTTTATAATTACAACAGACCTTTCCCATTATCATAACTATCTTGATGCTAAAAATCTTGATGAAACCTTTATATCAGACCTTAAAGAGATGAAAGAAAAAAGACTTTATACTCATGTTAAGGAAAAGAAATGTGAAGCTTGCTGTTATGCTGGTGTGATTACAGGGATGATGATTTCAAAAAATATGGGTAAGGGCAGGGTTGTCATAATTGAATATGCTGACTCAGGAAAAATTACAGGTGATAGGAGAAGAGTAGTTGGCTATCTTTCGGCGGTTTTATTTTGATATAATAATTTGTATTTCTTAAATTAGTAATTTTATAAAATTTTAAGACTATCTATAAATAATAAAGTTTATAATAATTATTATATTTTTAATAATAATTTTAAAGTTTAAAGAAATAATTATTCCTTCAAATATTTTACAAATTCACCCTATTAATTTTGACAAAAACAATGAAAAAAAATAATTTAGACTTATAATGGTTTATAAAGGAGGTACTAGTATGCTATCCGGAAAAGAGCGAGAAGCGTTGTTGAAGTTAGCAAGGGATACAATAAAAGCCAAGCTCAATGGAAAGCCATTGCCAAAATTTGATCCTTTTACTGATACATTAAAGGAACCGAGGGGTGCTTTTGTTACACTGCACAAACATGGGAGTCTAAGAGGATGTATAGGCTATGTTGAGGCTATCAAGCCTTTATGGCAATCAGTCCAGGATATGGCGATAGCGGCTGCTTTTCAGGATCCTAGGTTTCCTCCGCTTATGCCTGATGAGTTTGATGATATAGATCTTGAGATATCCGTTATGTCCCCCATCAGGAAAATTTCAAGCATTGATGAAATAGAGGTAGGGAAGCATGGTATCATAATCAAAAAAGGATTTAATCAGGGGTTGTTGCTCCCTCAGGTAGCAACGGAACAGGGCTGGGATCGAGATACCTTTTTAGAGCATACCTGTTATAAAGCTGGTTTGTATGGTGACTGCTGGAAAGATCCAGATACTGAAATTTACATCTTTTCGGCTGAGGTATTTTCAGAGAAGGATTATTGATTATGAAGTCACTAATAATAAATTAGTTACCAGTATGTTCAAAATGATATATTATTGTTATATTATGTTAATAAAAAATCATCTTGTTTATCTAAAATAGTATTGTTGTTAAAGTGAAGATGATGAATAAGAAGAAAAAATCTTAATGAAAACTAAAGGTAAAAATTTTATAATCTACCTTTTAATTTTGGACTTATAGATTTAAATATATTGTGGTTTTTTATGGATTGTAAATGTATAAAGAAATAGAAGATTTTAAGAAAGAGATGGGAATAAAAAAAATAGCTGGCTTGATGATGTTACACTACTTTAAATGGCCCTGGTGTCTTAAAGAATTTTCATTTTATGTTGATGAAATATATCTTTTACTCCATTATTCACCAAAATTTAAAGAAGAATGGCCAAAAAAATATCCTAAGGTTACGGATTATATAGAGGAAAATGTCAGTGAAGAGTGGAATGTAATGGAATGGCGTGAAAATCAGGGAATATTCAGAGAAAAATTAATCAGAAGGCTTGATAATATAAAACCCCAACTTGTCTTCTTTCCTGATGAAGATGAATCATTCCCAGAACCAGAATATCTTGTAAAAGACCTTAGGAGATTCTACAAATCAAATAAAAAACAACTTGCTTTTAAGAGATGTAATTTCTGGGATTCAATGGAAATGGTAAGGAAGGATAAGTGGATTACATATTATCCGCATGTTAAAATATACAAATGGGATAAAAATCTAAGCTATATACCTTACACTGGTTTTAATAGGGTTACTACATATGGAAAAAAAAGAATGGTTGCTAGAACAGTTATTAAACACTATGCATATATGAATAAAAAAGAAAGAGAATGGCGGTACAACGAGCTTTATAGAGAAAAACAAAAAAAGTTTAAGGGGCTTATGGATAAACCAACTCTTGTACGTTATACAGATCCAATACATGCACCTCGTACATAATGTTAATATCATTTATAATTTTCTATGTTTTTATAAGAAATCTATCGATTTATTTTATTGCCTTTTATTGTATAAATAATTTTATAGAATATTGGTTATAGTAAGTTCTTACTAAAGAATATACTGGATAGATGAATTTAATTGTTGTTATTTGCCTAAAAAAGAATTCTATTGTAAAGGTCAGTGACTTTTTTTGTATGTATATCGATATTGTATTGCCTTTTTGCTTTTTCATATCCTTTTTGTCCCATTTTTTTTCTAAGTTCTTTGTTTGAAGCAAGTTTTTTAATAGCCTCTGAAAGACCTTTATAATCACCGGGATTAATGATATATCCTGTAATTTTGTCTTCAATAATATTTTGTATTTCACCAACCTTTGATGCTATAACAGGAAGTTTTGATGCCATTGCTTCAACAATCACTCTTCCAAAAACTTCAATATAAGCAGGATGACATAAAATATCACTTTCAGCTAATATCTCTGGTATATCCTGTCTTACCCCAAGAAAATGAAATCTATCCAGAATCTCGTTTTTACTTAAGAATGATATCACTTTTTCCTTATAATCTCTGTTATGGTCATTAGCTTTACCTATAATAACAAAATGTATTTCTTTCATTTTTTTCAAAAGTAAAGCTGCTTGAGCAAGAACAAATAGTCCTTTCCTTGGTTCAATTGCACCAATATATGTTATAAGAATCAGCTTATTATTATAATTACCTTTTATAATACCGACTGGTTTTGCATTTTCAAATGCTGAAAAATCTATTCCATTTGGTATATATACTACTCTTTTCATGTTTTTAAAAAGATCCAATTGTTTTTGTGAAATTAGAATCACATAATTTGAAAGAAGGTGTATTATATGAGCATAAAATCTTTTATTATCAAGGTATTCACGAACATGCCAGATAACTGGTTTTCTTAGTAATCTTGAAATAAATATTGGCCATGATGTTACAATTGAATTTACATGAATGAGTAAAGCCTTTTCTCTATGTATAAGCTTGATAAACTTGAGTATGCGCCCGGGAAATCTCAATATTGTATAATCTAAATTTTGTCTTTTAATTAAATTTTCTAAAGGACCTTTTTTAGGAAGTATAATTAAAGGATAATATCCATATTTTGGTAGCTTACTTGCGAGCTGAACAAGTGATATCGGAGCGCCTGAAAGATTTGAATTATGTGAAAAAAGAATCACTCTTTTGAAACTATAATTGTTATAAGACATTTTTTAAATGACTTTAAATTGATTTGTTAAAATCTCTTTATAAAGAAAGTCAATCTTTCTTACCATATCATCTGCGCGGAATACTTCTTTAAAACGTTTGAATGCTCCTTCTGAAATTTTTTTTCTTAAGTTTTTGTTGATAATGAGCTCTCTGAGTTTAATTTCTAAATTTTTAATGTTTCCATTTTTAAATAAAACTGCGCTCTCACCGTCTTTAAACATCCATTTCACAGAGGGAATATCTGTTGTTATAATAGGAAGTTTCTTTGCCATAGCTTCAACAAGTACATTTGAACAACCCTCAAATGAAGTTGGGAGAATAAAGATATCAAAAATTTTTAATATTTTATCACCTCTTTTGATAAAACCTGTAAATATTACATCATTTTTAATACCCAGCTTACTTGATAAATTTTGGAGATGTTTTTTCTCGGGTCCATCACCAATGAAGAGTAATTTAACGTTTTGTCTTATATTATTTTTTAATATTGCAAAGGCTTTTATCAAAATATTTAATCTTTTTGTACGATGAAGACGCCCCAAATTACCGATGATAGTATATCCTTCAAGATTATATAATTTTTTTATATCGTTAATTGTTTTAATGTCATCACCTTCTTTACTTTCATAACCATTATAAATTATTCTGATTTTATTATTTTGAAGACCTTTTTTAGTTATTATTCTTTTTTCTTCATCAGAGACAGCAACTACATAGTCTGCTTTTTTTCTACATATCAGTGCAGCAAGTTTATAGTTTATCCATTTTGAAATAGATGAGCCCTGATAAGCTGACAGATGAAAAATTATTGGTGTTTCTGGTAGTACCTTTTTTGAAAAGATTAAAAATTCATGTGCAGCATGAATGTGAAGTATATCTATCGTATATTTTTTACTTAGTTCAAGTAGTGCGTTTTCAAAGGCTTTTACTTTATTAAATACATTTCTTTTTATTTCAGGGAATTCTTTATATTCTATACCAAGATTTAAAAATTCCTCTAATATTTCACCTTTAGGTGCGAGCAAAATTAGATTGTATTTGGTTCTTAAACCTCGCATTAAGGTAAGAACGTGTTTTTCTGTTCCTCCTTTTGCCATATATGGAAGAATGTGAACAACAGTTTTCAATAATAATCCCCAATTTTATTAATTTTAAATAATTTGTTTATTTTTAAGTTGCAATATTTGTAGTTTTTGGTTTCTAACAATAAAATAAATTGCATTGATACTTCCGGCAAGCAGCCAGAATGGAAGAGCTACCTTAAGGATCCAGATTGTGCTATTGGTTAGATTTCCAACTAGCATACATATAAAACTTGCTCCTAATCCTAATGCAATCCATTTGTATTTATATTGTTTCCATGATTTAATCCATCGATAAATGGTAAGTCCTATTATTGAGAGCCCAAATATCATTCCAAATAAGCCATTTTCAGCCCAGAATTGCAATATAAAATTATGAGCATAAGTATACCATTTTCCTACACCATAGTTTTTTATATGCCTTGCAAAGTTGTTTGTCCCAACACCTAAAAACCAGTGGTCTTTAATCATACCCCATGCTCCTTTGAAAGTGGCAATTTGGGCAGCTGTCGTTAGGCTCTTTTGGGTTCTTTTTGAATAAAGAAAATCAAATAAGTGTTCAAATCTATGAAGGGTGCTTAACTTAAAGGTAAGATAAATAGCAATAATTGTAATTATTGATAAAAATATAAGTCTCTTGTAATCAAAACTCAAAAGTATAATCATTAATATAAAGAAAGAAACAACTCCGCCTCTGTCAAATGTAAGTACTGATCCAAAAAAGCATCCAAGTAAAAATATAAAACCATACCATTTATGTTTTTCACTTTCTTTCTGACGAATCCACCCATATCCTATACCTCCTAACATTACAAGCATATCAGGAGTTGATGCCTTACCAAGAAATTTTGCAGTATATCTTTTTATTATTAAGCCTTTGGTAAAAAGATTATAGAAAAAATGAAAGTAGAGTTGTAATAGTATTGCAAAAACCATTAAAAAGCTTACCGGTATTATATATTTGATAAAAAAATCATTTTCACTATTTAATGAGAATCTTACATAAGAAATTGGTACAAAAATAACAAAAAACCATAACAGAGAAATGAGTGTTGAGTTTAATTTATTAATAGAGAAAAGTGAAGAAATTATACAACTTAAAGTAAAAAGAATTGTCAGAATAAGGATGTATTTATCACTAAAAATAAGTTCTCTTTTGTCTTTAAAAAATAGGGTTACTAAAAATGCAAGAAGTAATATTACGGAGGTGTAATCTCCAAAACCAATCCAATTGAAAGTGTAAACAATAAGAAGTATTATGGATTCAATAAAATATGGTCTTTTCATATTAATTAATTTCCTTACCATTAATATTTCCTTATTTTACTTGGGATAAAACCAATTTTATAATTATGTTTTACAAAAATACATATGTAAGGCAATCTTTGTCAAATAAAATACAGGTTATATGATTGCTATTATGTATAATCAAGTAAGTAAAAAATGAAAAATGAACGTAAGGAAAATCTTTTATTAATTCTATTAGAATTAATAACATATGTTTCTTATAGGTGAAAATGAATATGTATAAATAAAAGGGTTATAGTAGAATAAAGTTAGGTGTTTTAATGTCGTTTGACATTATTTTGAATTTTTGTTATTCTTGGATAAAATTTTTGACTTAATTTATTCAAAAAGGAATCTTATGGGGAAAAATTGGCCATTAATCAGTGTTTGTATATTGAGTTTTAATAGATTGGAATATTTAAAGAAAACTATAAAATCATTTAGGGAAACGTGTACATATCCAAATCTTGAATATATAATCGTGGATAATGGTTCTGAACATAATGTTATTTCTTATATTGAGGAATTGGATTTTATCGATAAAAAGATTCTTAACAAGGATAATATGGGTATGGGTTTTGCCATGAACCAGGCAAGGCGAATAGCGAGTGGTGATTATTTTTTTAACCTTGAAAATGATTGGTTTTTCTTTTATCGTGGTGATTGGATGGAGAGAGGTATATTACTGTTTGAAAGAGATGCTAGAGGAGAATTTGTTAAGAAAGTACCACAGGAACTTCCATTAGGCCTGGTTAAGTATAAGCTGGGTGCGGGATATGCAAATTATACGAATAACCCATCATTAATGAGCAGAAAAGCATATGAAGATGTTGGTGAATATCCTCAGTTTAATAGAGAGTATAAATATATTTCAGAGGATGCTCATAAAATTGAACCTCACTATATAAAAAGATTTCGTCAAAAATACTCTTGTACTCTATCGGAAACACCATGCGCTGTGCATATTGGTGGTAATACAACAAATCCAAATTATGGAAATAAAGGGAAAAAAAAGTATGATGAATTGGACAATCTTTTAAAAAGTAAATGGCGTGATGGTAAATGGCATATAACGTATCATTATATGAAGCTTGGAAATAGGTGGAAAATAAAAAGAGCATTAAAACGCTATAGAAAATTTGAGGACACACGAGGAATGAAAGTTGGGCATTGACTTGAACATTGTAATAGTTACGTATAATAATAAAGATCTTTTAAAAAAATGTATTGAAAGTGTTAATAAATCTATAGAAAATGTAGCATTATCATCTAATGTTACAGTTGTAGACAATGCTTCGAATGATGGTACAGAAGATTTAATTAAAAGTATCCCAAATGTCAAATATATAAAAAATAAGTCAAATATTGGCCTTGCAAAAGCATTAAATATAGGTATTAAGAGTAACCTTGATTCAAGGTATACATTGTTATTGAATGACGATGTTGAATTATTTCCGGAAACGATAAATTTAATGATTGAAATGTTGGAAAAGTATTCTTCAGCTTATGGTATTCCAGCAAGGTTGATATATCCTGATGGAGCTCCCCAGAGGATGAAATTGAAAATTATAGGAGTAAGTAAGAGTATAAAACAAAATATTTCATTTATAAACTTTGCAGGGACAACAGCATGTCTTTATAAAACCAGCATTTTTAATAAAATTGGATTGTTTGACGAATTTTATTTTTTTTATAATGAAGATTTGGATTTTTCTCTTAGAGCAAAGAGAAATGGAATAAACTTTGTTTTTAATCCGGAAATTAAAGTTATTCACCATAAGAAAAAGGGTAGGAAAAAAGTAGAAAAAGAAATTAAACCATACTTTTATGCCACTGATTTCTATTTCTACAGGAAAAACTACGGTATACTCTTTGCCGGTATTTACTTATTAATGGCATTTTGGCATATTAAAAGGTCAGAGAAGAATTTTAAAAGAAATAATCAAGAAGATAAATTATTAATGCTGTATAGAGCTAAAGAGAGATTAAAATCTACTATCAAGAACTTTAAAAATTTGGTGAAACAGTAGTGATTAATAGGTTGATAACTTTAATCAGCATCAAAAAAGCAGTCAAACTTGATGAGAAAAATATAAATCTGTTCGAATATAAGCTAAGAAATAAAGTAATTGATAAAGGATTTGCGATATTAGCTATTGTTGGACCGCCTGGAAGTGGAAAAACTACTATTAGTAATAAGATAATAAATGATGGATTTCTCACTTTTAAAAATGAGGAAATTATGGTTATTGACGATTTAATTGGACCTGAGAGTATCAAGTACAAAAAACGTGATTTAAAAAGACCGGAAAATATATGCAAAAGAAAACTATTGATTATAAGTGATTTTAGAGCCGCGGTTTATTTAAAAAGGTTGGATTTTATTATACTTCTAAAAATGGATGAAGATAAAAGATTGGAAAATCTGAAAAAAAGGGAATCTAGAAAATATAAATTATATAAAAAATGGTACTTTCAAATACCTCCTATACCATTAAGGTTTATAAAAAAAGATTTATATTTAGTAGATAATATAGCATCCGTCGTTTAATAAAATAAAATTTATTCTGGAGTTCATATATGAAGGTGTGTATTGATATTGATGACTATCATTCATTTCCAAAATGGGATTGTTCTGATGTGATTTTAAAAATCCTGGATGTCTTTCCCGATATGAAATTTACAATATTTTTTACTCCATTCATGAAAAATATACCATTAACTGATTATCCGCAAGCTCTTGATCGAATCATTGAACTTGTTGAAAAAGATGTTGTTGAAATATTTCTTCATGGACTAACTCACAAAAAACGTTTTAATGGTGAATTCGGCCTATTGAATAAAAATCAAATTAGAAAACGGATATTTAAATCAGCAAGTTATTTAAAGAAAGCACATATCCCTTTTAAAGAGGGAATAAAATTCCCCTGGAATCTTTATAATAAAAAGGTTTTAGAGGTTTTAGAGGATATTAATTATATTTTATTTACAAATAAGCTAGAAAAAGATTTTAATGGTAGACAAATTGTTTGGAAGAATAGTGACAAAGTACAAAAAAGATATGTTCAGACTGCAGATTATAGGTATGGCAAGCCTTCAGTACCAGATAAAAATAGTATTATTTACTACCATTCACATGCACAAAATATGAGAAAGAATGGAATAAGAGAATCATATAAAAACTTTATTGAAGAAATCAAAGAATTGCAGAAAATAGAAGAGGTTAAGTTCATATTCTGCTCCAATCTGATTCAATTATGAATATAATGGGGAGTGAAATGAATGAAAAAGAAAAAAGGAAAAGAATTCGAAAAATAAAAAGAAAAACACAACATTTACAATGGTTTCCTTCGTATCAAGCCTTTAGTGAGTTGGGCATAAAAGGACGAAGAAACGATAATGAACGATATGAGTATCTTGATTTTTCAATTAGCAAGGATAAGGTTGTTGCTGACTATGGCTGTAACATTGGACAAACGACAGTATCTGCTGCAAAAACAGGAGCATAAAGGATTATAGTTTTAATTATTGATCTAACAGTTTGGAAATTGCAAATGAAATAAAGGATCTTTTCGGATTAGAAAATCTGGAATTTTATAGGGTAGGTTTTAATGAAATAAGTTACCAGGATAAAATCCAGATGATATTTAAAAAAATAAACCCTATGTATCATTTTTTCTATCAGTCTATAGAACAAAAGTAGTAAAAGGTAGGGATGGATTATTTCATTTTATTCTTGATAATACAAATGATCTTGTATTTCTTTGAAGGTCATTCAGTTAGAGAAATTGATACTGTTGATTATTGTATTAGTATATTTAATAGATTTGGAGTTAATTCAGAGTTTTTATGGTGTAGCCAGAGTGATACGAAGCTATTTTTTTATAAATACATTAGGGGGAAGCCGATAGGTGAGAATAGGGTATTTGATTGCTAATTCTTTACACTATTTACCAACCATAATACCTTTAATTGAAAAAACTGGAGGCGTAATATTTTCTTTCAGGAGGGTGTCTTCTTCTTATTTAGATTTGAAAAACCGGATTAAAATATATCACTTTCGAAACTACAAGCATCTTTTAAATAAAATATCTGGTTTTAATTTAGATGTTCTTATCCATCCAAGCTTTTCCATTCGATATTTTAAAAATATATCTGATATTAAGCACGTGCAGGTGTTTCATGGTACCTCTGACAAACCCTTTAATTTCCACAAAAGCCTAAAACTATACGATTTAATTGTGGTTCCAGGCGAAAAGATGAAAGAAGATATTATAAAAAAAGGTTTAGCAGAAGAAGAAAAGATTGAAATTATTGGATATCCTAAAATAGACTCATTTCTTCATTCTGATTTTGATGAAGATTCATTTATAAAAAAATTGGGGTTAATTCCAGAAAGAAAAAATGTACTATATTCACCAACATGGGATGACCCTAATCATTACTCATCTTTCCCAAAATTTATAAAGGTTATCTTAAGAGAATTAAAAGATTATAATATATTGGTGAAACCACATCCAAATATTTTTAAATATCGCCCATGGCAAATTGCTATGGCATATTTGTATAAGCATAAAAATACATTTATTTGTAATAGCAACATTAGTATATTACCGTTCATGAAAATTTCAGATATCCTTCTTACAGACATATCATCGGTTTCCCACGAATATTTACCCTTTGGTAAACCGATGGTTTTTTTGTCTCCTAAACCTGTAGAGAAAATACCTGAAGAGCATAGATGGATTTGGCATTGTGGGGATGTGGTTGAAAATCCAAAAGATCTTCCCAAAATTGTCGAAAGTAATATTCATTATAAAGATAAGTTTTATAGGGATCGAGTTGTTGCTTTAAAAAAAATATTTTATAAATTTGATGGTAAATCTGCTGATAGATTCAAAGAAGCTATTCAAAAACTTATAGATGGAAGTTGAGATTTTGAAAAAAAAGATATTTAGCAAAGAACTAAGATGGGCGCTTTCATATTTAAAACCATATATATGGGGGCTTTTGGGTGTTTTTATATTAACTTTTGGGCAGAACTACTCTTTTGCTCTGTTGCCATCAGTTAGCACAAAGTTTCTTTTTGAACTGATAACACCTGAAAAGATCCATTTATTGTATAGATATTTTTATATAGCTGTGGCATTAGTATTTTCCAGGGCATTTTTTGAGTTTCTTAAAAATTATTCTATGAAAGTTATTACTCATTCTGCTATTAAAAGAATTCGTGATGAATTCTTTTCCCATTTAATAAAATTGGATATTGATTTTTTTACATCCAGCAAAACCGGAAATATAATTGCAATTGGAATTAATGATATAGAAAAGGTTAGAACCAGTTTTTATCAAGGTATTATTAATTTTTTTAGTCAGATGATGATGTTAATAATAATTCTTGTAAAATTATATTTACTTAACTGGGAGTTAACGCTGATAAGCTTTGGAGTTTTGCCTGTTTTATATTGGGTTGTAAGGATTATCGGAAACAAAATGCGTGCAGTTAGCCGAAAACTCAGGAAGAACCTTTCAGATCTTTCTATTAATCTACATGAAATCCTTACAGGTATTGAAGTGGTTAAGTCATTTGCTCAGGAAGATATAGAAATTGAGAAATTTAAGAAAAATACAAAAAGATATAAAAAAACATTCTTAAGGCTTTCTCAATTGACGAATCTATTTAGTCCACTTAACGATATGATAATCTATATTTATGGAATGGTTTTGGTAGGAATCGGGAGCTATTTTATAATTAAGGGGTTATGGAATGTAAAAGGACTTACTGAATACCTTATGTTACTTGGTATTATGGCAGCTCCAGTGACAAAAATACCAAAGTTTATTTCAAATTTTAAAATAGTTACGGCGTCAATTGAAAGAATATGCAACATACTATCAATTGAACCTAAGATAAAAGAAATTAGCAATCCAGTTTCAAAAAAAATTGAAGGAAAGATTGAGTTTAGGGATGTATGGTTTTATTATAGGCCTGAACAGTATGTACTTCAGGGGATTAACTTTACTGCAGAAAAAGGAGATGTATTTGCTCTAGTTGGGCCTTCGGGAGCGGGGAAATCAACGATTGTAAATCTAATACCAAGGTTCTATGATCCTGTAAAAGGTACAGTCCTGATAGATGGTATTGATGTAAAAAATTATAGTTTAAAATCATTGAGGTATCAGATCGGAATAGTTTCCCAGAATGTTATACTATTTAACACATCAGTATTGGAAAATATAAGATATGCAAAACCTAATGCTACAATTGATGATGTAATCGAAGCTGCAAAGCGGGCCTATGCGTACGATTTTATTATGGATTTACCAGATAAATTTGAAACAAATGTTGGAGAAAAAGGTGTTAGATTTTCGGGAGGTCAGAAACAACGAATATCTATTGCAAGAACTATTTTGATGAATCCTAAAATCCTAATTTTAGATGAAGCAACTTCGTCTCTGGATTCAGAGTCGGAGTATTATATTCAGCTTGCCATAAAAGAACTCATGGAAGGAAGAACATCGGTTATTATTGCTCATAGATTATCAACTATTACTCATGCAACTAAAATACTGGTTATTGAAAAGGGAAGGATAGTAGGGGAAGGTTCGCATGAAGAGTTAATAGAGACATGCGAACAATATAAGAGAATATACGAATTACAGTATTTTAGGTAGTTTATAACTATCAATCTAAATTAATTTTAAATTGAGCCAAGATTTTAAGTTTGAAAGGTCTCTACTACTTAGTAAAAAGAATCTATCAGCTTTTGCAATCTCATCCAGTATTTAAAAGGCTAAGTGGTAGAATTATTAATATTCTAGAATTTCCAACTACATAACTATATTACAGTTTTATGTATTGATTTAACCACACTAAGATATTTTTAAATAATCTTAAGAAATTAAATAGTTTTTCAAATGGCCTAATATTATGCCATTGTGCTGATAATACTGTACTTTATGGAAGTAATTATGATAGAATTTTTGTTGCTCATGGTACGAGTGATAAAGTTTTTACGATGAAAGATAATAAAATAGATATAAATTGGTAATTATAATTGTCATTAGAGA